>Ga0310040_1000516_pt1 | contig 35370 bp, 47 predicted proteins | sample EPASupsiteHSE623_FD_200237 | JGI IMG/M metagenome (GOLD analysis project Ga0310040, IMG submission 200237) | Bioremediated contaminated groundwater from EPA Superfund site, New Mexico - Sample HSE6-23 (v2) (version 2) | ecosystem: Environmental > Aquatic > Deep subsurface > Groundwater >... | reverse complement strand
CGGGCATAATTACCCCGTCACGCTGCCACAGTCCGCAACCGCGGATCATCCATGCGAGAATCTGCGGTATCTCAGCCGATAATTTATCGCCGAGTGACTTGTCCTGCTTCTCGTCCGGAATTACGACGTTGAACGGTATTGCTCTGATACGGCGCCAGATACCGTGGTCGTTACCCCTGATAACGGGCTTATAATTTGAAGCCATAAAAATTTTAAATATCGGTGTGAACTCGAACTCGTTCCCGTACAGGAACCGCGCGACAATCTTGTCGTTACCGCTCGTGAGCGATTTAATAGCGCTCTCGTTCATTTTGGCACCGATTTGTGTCTCGGACGTCACTACGTTGCGGATTTTATTCAGACGCGCTACATCGCCGAGATTTGCGTTATTTCCGTTGTGTTTCTCGAGCAATATTTCGACGTTCGACGCTGACGCATACGACCCGAGAGTCTTGTTCATAATATCAAGTAACAGTGATTTACCGTTCGACCCGTCGCCGATGAGCATAAACATACACTGCTCACGCGTCGAGCCAGTTATCGAGTACCCCATCATTTTCTGTATGTAGTCGATAGCGTCTTGGTTTTCCTCGAATATCTCATTCAGAAACTTGAGCCATAATTTCGGGGACGTGCGGTCGATTTCATACGGCACATATTTGCTGAGCATCATCTCGCGTGTCGGCTGAGTCAGCACACCGCTACGCAAGTCAACGACTCCACTCGCGGTGTTGAGCAACCACGGGTCAACGTCGAACATCTCGTTCGTCACAGGGATACCCGCGAGATGCTCGGATTCTTTCAGCATCGACACCTTGCCCGACGACGACAGCGCGCGCTTGACGTTAGCCAGCATCCCCTTTCTGATGTTCTCGTCATCGCAGGACTTCGCCTCAATTTTCATCATCTCGATAACAGCTTCGGCAAAATTCTTCACGTTGCCGAACGTGTCGTGTTGCCAGTATTTACCATTCCAGTACATCCACGATTTATTATCGACGTTATACCGTAACTGCTCGCCGAATTGCTCGATGAATTTATGCGCGTTACCCGTGTCCGTCAGCCCGAACTCGTCAATATGTGCGGTTGGCTCGCTCACGGCTGGTGGCACGTTCGTGCACGCTTTATCTAGTGTACCGTTGCGGTAATCATCTCGTTGCCATTTCTGTAAGTGTTTATCATCCTTTCCTAAATAATACGGACTCGACTCGAACGCCTCAGTGACGCGCGCTCGGTCACCGTTGAGATAATACGATAATTTCGACAGCAACGCGAGGTCGTGCCCCGACTCGTCGTCACTGTGATCGTTTGCCCACAGTGCGCTCAGCTTGGTATCCTTGCTATACCGTGCTGGCTCGAACACGGTCGGCACGTTCTTGCGCATGTATTTATTCAATATGTAAGTGATATCGACGCTCGCTATCGAGCACGCCGATGTCGAGTTGCCTGTAATAGTCACAAATTTATTCGTCTGGTCTGATATATAAATCTCGAGTCCGTTCTTGCGGTTGTTCGTATAATACACCGATTTATCCAGTGTCGTATCCGTTTTAAATATTACGCGGATACCCGTACCACTCGGCGATATCTCAGTGTATGAGCCGATATAGTCGATAATCTCGTCCGCCATCGCGGACAGTGCTCCCGTCTCAGCGTCACGGCAGTGGTCGATATCAACGGCGCTGAATCCGTTAAAGATACCGAGACCGAGTCCGCCTGTCACGCGCCCGTCGTCGCTCAGCCCGTAATATTTCGAGAAGTTGCGCACGACGGTCGCGAACGGATAAAACGTCGTCTTGTCGTTCGATTTCGCCAGACCGCCTGTCTGGGCGTCGTACGGCAGTTTTTTACCGTCCGTCAGACGCCACAGGCACCACAGCCCATTATTTTTTAACTCAGCAGGAATATTATCCCATTTCATTTTGATGCTATTCCCACGGTAATCTGTTATCGTCCGGTGCTGGTACTGGTGCGGTCGCTGTCGCGGTCGGTACTGGGCCAGTATATTTCTTAATAGCGAGCGGTTTTACCTTGCCAGCCTTGAACGACTCGATCGAGCGGTACTCACGGATTTTTACTGAGGTTTTAATTTGCCCGTCCTTGAGATATTCTTCCTCGGCGTAATTTGCGACAAAGTATTTGCCTTTTAAACAGTCGGGATTATTCCAGTCGAAGATGAAATTCTTGTTTGATTTTTCAACCGCAACGATGAACGCTGTGAAAAAGTCGATGGCTTTATCTTTATAACTGCGGTACCCGATACCCTGCGCGGGCCAGTTACCGAATTGCGCTTCTTGTCTTGTGAACTCGCCTTTCAATTCCCCGTCGGCGATATCAACGAATAATTTTAAATATTCGAGATTCGGCCAATCCTCAACGTCAACGATTTTAACGATGTACGGTCCGACTTTCAGTGACGCATAATCCGAGGCAACAACCTCGTCGATGGTCGTGCGTGTTTCATTCCAATTTTCAGGTTTCTTAATCATTATTTGACATCTCCTATGTTATAGTATTTTTTAATAGCTTGCGTGACGGCAGCGAGGTCGTTGTCGATTTCCTCATCGGCGAACATGCCCATCGGCGTCTTGGTAATTTCTTGGTTGTTACCTGTGGTTTTAAACACGTATTTATTATCGTGTTTCTCGGATTTCAGCGCGATAGTTACCACGCCTGCGATGTTGTATTTCTCATCGAGCATCTTGCCAGCCGTCATCGGGCGTTCGTAGCCGTCGGCGTCGGTGTCGATATGCATGAAGAAGTACACAATTTTATTATCGGGTAAACTGAATTTCACGAAACGGAGTAACTCGTAAAAGTTACGCGCCATCTCTGTGAATTTTTCATACCCCTTTTCAAAACATCTGTTCATGAACTCGTTCGTCATGAGATACCCCGCGTCATCAATAACGATGACGTCTTTCGGTGCTGTGACGAGCGCCTGCTTAATCTTCGCGTAGTCGTCCGACACGAACGTCTTATGCTCTGATTTAAACGGTAACTCCTTCCCCAGCACGTTAATAATAGCGACATCGCCCGGTGCGAAATTGCGCAGCGATGCCGACTTGCCACTACCTGACCGGCCTAATACTAAAACTAATCTTGCCATATTACTCCTCTCTCTCGCTTAATAGTGATGCTTGATACTGCTTACAAAAATCTCGTGCTTGACAATACCGGCTGCATTTACGGTCAATGCCTCGGCGTACCTCGACGGTCTGTGACAGCGCCGCAGCCTCGGCGTACGTGTCGCATATCTTAATGGCGCGGCTCTTACCCATCGCGGCGAACCTGTCGCCTGAGTTCCAGCGCTCGGCCTCGGTGCACGGTGGCACAGTGCCAGCTGCCAGCACGGCGATGCGCTCACGGATATATTGCTCGATTTCCTGCATGTCGCTCACTGTCACGTGATATTCCCACGTCACGAGTGGTGTGGCTGGATATGACGTGCGCCGTTCGAGGTCGCTCGCCGACCAGTCTTTTAATAAAATATGGAACTGTAACCGCTCGACGTGCTTGCCAATCCGAGCGAGTAACCACGCATACATGAGCCCTTGCTTGCGGTAGTCGTCATAATCGGCCATGAGCACCTTATACACGCTCGCCGTCTTATAATCTACCAACGAGCACGTCTCGGCGTCATACAGGTCATATTGCCCTGTGAGTGTGTACCCAGCGATAATATCGGCACGTAATCGGATCTCCGACTCGCCACTGCCATCGAATTTCGCGAGGTAGTCGTGCACAGCCGTGCCGATAATGAGGTTGACATACTCGCTCGCATCTTGCTCGATGCGGTTAAAATTCTGACGCGTGAGCACGATTTCCTGAATCGGTTTCAGTAACTCAGTCACCGAGTACTCGCCGTCGACTGGCACGCGGATGCCGTCCTGAATAGCGCGCATAAACGCCACGGGTAAATTATTCGAGTTTGTTATCAACATCGGTCGTCACCTCCGGCAAATCGGTTGTCATCATCCCCCTGAGTTCTACGGTCGTGGTCTTGTAATATTTAGCCAGCGCGCGCAGGATTTTCGACCCGACAATCTTGCCCCGCTCGGTGTTGTAAATTGACACATACGACAACCCAGTTCTTGCCCCGAGTTTTATGAGTGTCAAATTTTCGGCTTCCCGTTTCTCACGTAGCCATCTTCCTAGTTCATTCATTTATTCATCACCTTCCCCTTGCACCATAATATTATCATACCACCCTAACACTGTCAACAATTATTTTTATAAATTTAAATTGGCCGTGCGTACTGTCAGGACGATTTAATGCTTTTTTATAATCTTTCTATATAATTTTCTCTCGCGTAATGAAAATATAAAAATGATAAAAACCATCCTGACTGTACGCAAAAATAGCCGTCAAGGTGCGCGCGCACGCGTACGCACGGGGGCGGACGTGACGGGTGCGTCATGCGGGCGGACGTGCGGGTACGCGGACAGCATAAAAAAAACGGCCCGGAGGCCGTTATATATTATGCGCGTGCTTCAATTTCTACCGCTTGCGTGACAGCGTTAATTCTTACTGGCTCGACTGGTTTAACGAATTCGCACAGGAAGTCTTGACGAGCTTGATATGCGTTTTTAAGTTTATTACACTGCAAGTGGGTGAACCTGTAAGCGTTGAATATCGCGAACGCGATCGTCGTGCCGTTCGACACGATTTCATAAAACAGGTTGTTCATCTCACCCATCGCAAATATCGTGAACAACGCCGAGAAGATAGCGCCGTTAATAGCAATATTAATATTTTTAATAGCGAGGTCGGTTTTTTCATTAACAACCATACTCGGGTGCGCGTGCTTCGTGACGTCGTTATTTAACATTATGTGGTTATAATCCAAGCGTTCATATTTAATATGCCCGTTAATAGCGTTTTTAACCACTTTGCGCAATCTTTTACTCTCTCTGCGTGTCAACATATACTCCGCGCATAACGTGTCTATATCGGCCGTTTTGACATCTTCGTAACGCAGCGCCGATGTTATTTTTTGAATAGCCACGTTAGCGGCCTGAGCGTAGCGCGCGGCGTTACCGTCCGCGATGTGTTTGCGCACGACAGCTTGCCCACCATTTTTATATACGCTCGTGACGTAGCGCGCGTAATCTGAGAACGTCGCATATAACGACGACTTGGAATCCGCGCGACGCGTGAGCATGTTATTAAAATAAATGATGTTGAACGTCAGCACGGAAACGAGCGTTTTCAGAGCGACGATAACCCAAAATTCAAGCGTTATAATTCGCTCAGGGTGATATACGAGCGACGACGCGATGGATACCAGCGCGATAGCGATGATGATGAACGCGTACCCGACGCCCGACCGCCAGTTAATTTTACTCATAAGTGTATCGCCAGACTCTCGGCCCCAGCCTCAGCGCGCGCCTCGACGCGCATTTTCTCGTCTGAGTAAGCACTGTGGAATTTCAGCGCGCGGTTACCGAGCGAGGAAAATATCATAAAAATTATATACCCGACCAGCGCCGCGAGGATAATGAAGAATAAATCATTTATAATCGGCTCGAGGAAATACACGATACCGAGCAGTACCCCGAGAAATATCACGGTTGAAAATCGCTTGTCAATTTGCTTGAACGCGCCAGCGATGAGCGCCACGCAAAATATAAGCCCCATAATAAGGCCCATGGCGAGGTCAGGCGTCTGTGTCGGTGTGAAATACTCCGCGCGATTTATAAAGAACCATACGCCCATGGGCGCGAGCATGCCCGCGACAGCGAGCAGCCAGAACCCGATACCCCAGAATATTTTATTCCGTGCCATCAGGTACCGCCTCCGTACCGAGCGTGATTTTCAGTAATTCATTCAGGCGTGCGTCGCGTTCCTGCAGTGTCGTTATCATCGCACGCACGTTATCGGACAGCGTGGCATTTTCAGATATGAGCGTGCTTATCCGCTCGGACTGTGTGATGATGGTCGCCTGTGCGTTGTGCTCGAACCTATCGAGCGTGGCGTAAATCTGCGTTGCGGACTCGGCCGATATCTTGTTAGCCGTGCGTAACTGTTCGACCTCGGCATCGAGTTTGCTACGTAATTTTTTTAAAATAGCCCACCCGAGAGTAACAATGGTGCCTGACGAGATGAACGACAGCACGGTCGCGACCGCCCAGTCCTTAATCTGTTGCGCGGTCTCGGTTACGGTCGGTAACTCGGCTGCGTATACAGGCGAGATAGCCAGCATGATACCGAGAGATAACAGAATTACGAGTGATAATTTTCTCATTTGTCTAAGCCCCCTGACATGAACGCCACGATGAATTTGTTAATTTTGCGATTTATACCCGTCTCGATATTGGTAATCTGTTGAGACAAGCGCGCGATAGTTTCTGTCTGCTCGATCATAATCGCATCGAGCGAGCGCCCGTTAATTTCGAGCGTTGAAGATTCAACCCATTTAAGCGTCTCACCGTGACCTCTTATTGCAATTTTCATATAATTAAACCCCCATAATATATAGTATTTATTGTGAAACATGTAGGCGGTTATACGCTACCGCCAAACGTGAAATTGTTAAAATGTTTTGGAATAGTGAATGTCAAATTCGTCAACAAGCAAATCGCCCGTATAGGCATTATCATCACGGTATAACTTAATAATGAGAACCGATGAGTCCGTCTTGCCCGTTCCGTCAATAGCCGCAGCACCGTAAATCTTGTTAGAGATAGTGCCTGTTGACCACGTTGCCGTGTTCACGTTCATCGTGTAAGTCGTGAATGATGATGGTATTGCTGTTGCCGATGGGTTATACCACTTATAATCCATCTTCATAACAGGTTGTCCAGCGCCAGCAAGTCGGCAGTGCACGTGTGGGATAATATCGCTGTCAGGCACTCGCTTGTGCGGTAACTGTGCCACGATATAAACAATTTCAGTTGCGTCATTTTGCGGGAATAATAACCCGATGTTCGTATAATCAAAATCCGGCTTGCTCGTCGCACCTTGCTTTAAAACCGTTACTGGAAAACGCAAATCTTCTGTTTCGCCAGCGTCAATAACGACTTGCAAATCTTTAACGTATTTAACCGCAAACGCGCTCTCGTTAACGAACGTACTTGATGTCACATCAATCGTCATGGCAGCGCCCGTCTGTTTTAGATAACCGATAACTGTCGTTTCAACAACTTCGGTCAGCGGTACAACGACAGTGATAGGGTTAGCGAGTAAGTATGTGTATAACTCAGCGAGCGTATCGGCCGTCGTGTTGGGCAACTTGATACTGAAATAGTGCATGTCGTTGTCAGCGTCCTCGTAGAGCGTGACGGACGCGGTGTCAGCGATGTGAGTAAATAACGATACTTGGGCTGATGGTAGCGTGTACGCGTCCTCAGTGCCAGCGCCGTCGCCGTCAAGTGGTATTACTACACCGATAGGATTTGCTGCTAAGTACGTATATAACTCGCCGATAGTGTCCGCCGTTGCGTTCGGTAATCCAACATATAAATATGTCGAGTCAACGTTGAGCGCAAGCCCCGTGCCGATGGCTGCGTCCGAGCCGTCCGCGATGGTGTTATAAGCCACGACCGTCAGCGGTGTGTTAGCCAAGATCGTTGCAGCGGTGTCAATCGCCCACGTTTCAAGCCCAGCGGGTAACGCGATACGGAATAGCGTGTACGAAGCCCCGACCGACATAGCCGACCAGCCAGATGATGTCGGTAAGTTAGCTCGGTATGTCTGTGTGACGAACGGCGCGATAGTTTCAGCCGTGTAAATGTCCTCAAGCCTGATAAAGAATCTCGTGTGTGTCGTCCCGACCTTGCCCAGCGACCAGTAACCAGCGCCCGTTGGCAGAGCAATTCTCGCTGCCCGTAGCGTTAATTCATGCACCCTCTCGCCCGTAGATGCGCTGACGTAAGTGTCGTATTCGTCTTTTGCCCCACTCGGTAATGAGTTTAAATACCCAATGCCTGATAGGTCTAACGAGCGCGTAATCGTTCCGTCAGTGGACGTGATAGTCAGCGGTGAAAATGACTGCAACCCAGCGGTGCGGTAGTAGTCGGTGATGTCGTACATACGGACATAATCGACTTCCATAACAGCATTTGTTGCATTGGTAGTGTTAGCATAAGATTGCTTAACGTATAATCTTGTATTTTCAGTAAATGTTTCGCCAACATTAAAAACATAACTAATGTTATACCATGTATTTTGTGTTGGATTTAATTGAATATCTACCTCGTATAAAGGAGTACCGCCGCCATCTCTTAAAATAAAAGATAATTTAGTACATAGTGTATTTGTTACTCTGACTCTTGCAACAACATATAATGTAGTGCTAATAACGGGATTATATGAAATCAAATTATATGTTTGTCCAAATATTGATGTTCCATCTGCTGTATTTTGTAAATAACCACCAGTAAGCCAAACATTAGTGGAATTATTAGCCAGCCACCCCGTAGTATCTGTCGCAAACTCCCCGTTACTAACCTTATTCGTCTGCCCGCCAGCGATAGCCTTAGCAACAATCTCGGCCGTTGTGTCGTAGTCGCCGAGATAAGCACTGACTTGTGAAGCGGTTTTATCGTGATAGTGAATACCATCGGGTGCGGTATTAGCAAGCGTCAAGTCGATAACTGAAATGTTTTTTAAAAGAATTGCAGTCCAACCACTAGCCCTTGCGTCCTTGATGTAAAAATAATAACTTCCGCTCGCACCTGCAGTGCCAATAACTGATAAAGTTTCATAACCAGCGCTTGCCGAGTGAGAAACGGTTGCAAAGTCCGTAGAGCCATCATTAAGATAAAATGAAACAGCGTTACTTGCTACACTTGCGGTAACTTTAATGTGATAAACGTGACCAGAAATAAGCGTGATAGCCTGTTTCAGTGTTCCGTTTTGAGCGGTTGCGGTAAACGAACCAACATTTCCAGTTACAGTAAATGTGCCGCTTGTCGCCGTCCAATTCGCCGTATTGATGAAATTGCCGTTCTTGATGAGCTGCGCGACCGTCAAGCCGTTTAGGCGTATCTCATTTAATCTTCCGTTCCAGTACGCGTCGCTGACTGGCGTGCCGTCTACGATGTCACCGAGCAGTGCTGGCGACATGCGACTGTGCGACTCGTTAAGATTCGCGTCATCGAGCGTGCCGATGTTGGCGTTGAGCGTTACGATGTCGGCTTGTGCTTGGTCGATATCGGCGTCTTGCACGATGTCGTTGGCTTCAAGAACCGCGACTCTGTCCTCTACGGCTTTGATTTCTTCGTAGGTATAGTGTAATAATCCAGTGGTCTCGTCATAGACTCCGAACGTTTTATCTGCGAGCAAGTTATGAATTTCGCCACCGATAATTTCGGTATATTTTAACAACGATGCCGTCGCACTTTCCATGCCGCCCTTGACGATACCAGCGACCGAGTCTGATGCGGCCGACACACTTTCTTGCCCCTCGTCAACCCAGTGCGAGGTTGTACCGTTATATTGCCAGACGTGATAATCAACGTCATCACCAATACCTTTATCATACACGACATCGCCGCCCGTTGGCGTATATTCAGCACCACCGACACCAGCGACAATCGAGGCGTTAATAACGATATCTCTCGCGCTTGCCGATAATGCGGCTAACGTTGCTGTGAGTTCATCGACGACACCGTACGGGTCGCCGCGACTCGTCAGGCCGTCTACACGGCTCGTGAGCGCTGCAACCAGCGCGCGAATGTAAGCGTGAGCGGTGTTCGCCTCGACTGTGCCGTTATGCGTTGCGATGTAAGCGTCGACCATCGCTTTTGTCGGTGTATTATTCTCACCGACCGATGTTACATAAGTCGGGTTGAGGTACGCGCCGTCCTTGTTCAATTTAGCGTAGACGTAACCGTTGTATAGGATTTCGACGGCGGCGTTAGTCTTATCAATTTTAACGCCGATTGATAACGGATTTGACGTTGGTAAGAAATACGTGTCACCCTGAAATTGATTTTGACCTGTGAGCACGTTATTACCAGCGAGCGTCGGTCGTAATGCGTCCGCAGCGTCCATTTGCCCCTTAGTGGCACCGTCAGTATCTAATACGCCATCGGCCATGTCGGTTATCTTCGTCTGGTCCATATCAAGCCCATCGCCACCGATTGTCAGTGACGATAATCCAGTAGTGCCATGCACGGTCAGGTTGCCTGAGATGTCCGCGTTGCCGTTGACGTCCAAATCCGTGATGGGCGTTGTGCCGTCAAGCACTTTGGCAATTTCCGCCGCGAGAACCTCGTCAGATTTTAACTTGGAATAAATCGGTGTGTCTTTATCGACGCCAGCCGTTTCCTCAGATGTCGTGCCGACTACCGCCGACACGCTGACCTTGGCCGCGGTCATGGCCGTGTTATTATTCACAATTTCTTGTATGATTAATTCAGTGCTGCTCGGCGTGTGCGACGGGTCGCCAGTCGAGATACCCGCCTCGAGTCCGAAATCTGCGGTACTCGTCGGGTCCTTGGTAACGTACGCGATGTGCTGCGACAGGTAATCTTCCCAGCCGTTAACGTCATCGAATACCCAGTCGGTATCGGTGTCGAGCACGCGCACATAATCGCCGTCGAGTGCTGACGGGAAATCCGCCTCGAGGAACGCGACGATATCGAGCACGACCTCGGTATTATACTGACGTACGCCCAGCACCTCGTCACCGAGATACCAGAACTCAGTTAGAAATCTCAACCCCGTACATTTCATAAGCGACATGTCGTTTAACACAGCGCCCGGAATCCGTGCCGACCAGTGCGAGTATACCACACCCCCCACGGTAACTTGGTCGATATAACCCATGACGAGGCGCTCGGTCGGTAACAGGCGCGGATTTGTCACGCCGTTTTTCAGACCTTGCAAGATAAAATATGCAGCGTTGTGCGTTGACACGGGCGCATAAATCTCGATGGTGTTCGCCTGCTCAGCGAACGCGCGGATCGGCTGCGTGGTCTGCGACTTGATTGTTAAATCCTCGTTATAATAAATAGTGTTTATATTCATTTTTTAACCTCCGTAGTCTGAGTCGGCGGTGTGGGGCGTGGCTTGTTAACCACGCCGACCGCTGTGATATTAATTTTTATTTTGTCCATGTTCTCACACTACGAAATCGAGATTGTTAAATCCGTGAGTGTGAACGTGCCTGCGTTCGTGTACGAGTACGGGGTAGGAAATTCATAATATGCCACATACGTTGTATCATGATATAACCCGACAGCCTGTACGACTTCACTGGCGTCAATAGCAAATACAATTTCAGCGTCAGACATCGCAACCGATGCGCCAGCACTCGTTCCTGCGGCTGCAGCAAAGTTAATTGTCTGTTTTGTCTTTTCAACAACGTTGGTAAATAATGACACCTTGTTAATTCCGTTCGTTGCATCCGTGAGTAAATCGAGCGTTAATTCATAACCTAATTCTTGAAATGCCATTTTTCATTTTCCTCCTATGAAAATATTTTATTGAGTTTTTCTTGCGTTGCAATCGTGCAGTTATTATCTAATACGTTACTGTTAATAGTGTATATGTAATATATCTCAGTTGCCTCATCGTAATATACCGCTAAGTCATTTTCAGGGAAAACAATTAAGTGAGTAACATACACTAACTTGCTTCTAGTGATACCGTTGAACATTTCAATTTGTATAGGCTGTGGTATTTTTTCCATACGTTCATAATAAGGCGTTACCGTTGTCGTGGTTGTTTTATCTGTGCACGATACTAACAATAATGCAATAATAATAATTATTTTTTTCATTTTGCACCTCTTAAATTATACATCTGTAATACGTGTATACTGGCGGTAAGTCGCCGTCTGATAATTTGAACACGCTGTCATAATACGCTGCTGTCGGTGCTGGCAAGCCCGTACCGATATAGTCGTAATATCCGGGGTCTGATATCTCAATCCAGTAATACTGTGCCTTAACTCCAGTAACCGCTGTCGAGATACTCATTGGCAACGTTGCTGTGCCATATTCGTACTGATAAATAACCTGTATGCCGTACGCTAATACATCAATTTCAAGTGCGAGTGCCGCGTCATCCGTATAGTTATATTGCAGTGTGCCTGATGCAGATACGTTAATAGTCAACTCTAATTCAGCCGTGTCATTACGCCATACTGGCATATATCCAAATGCTGATACGTCAATATTGAGTGATAAATACGCGCCGTCTGCCACGTTGCTCGATGTTACAACATCACGTAGTCTGCGAGATAATAATGCTGTGTAAATAGTTGTTGTGTCGTTGTTGCCTGCAATTATGATCTCGCCGTTATAAACCAACGCCCAGTACGTCATGTCCGATGCCGACGATACCGTGAGCACGTGTGTCGTGCGCAGATAATCAACGACGGGTGATGTCGCCACCGTGTCGTACGAGCGGATACGCTTGTCGATAGCGGTGTACGGCTTCGTGCTGACATACAGTGTTACTGTCGGTGCTGAGCCGTATTCCATAATGAGATTATTATATTTCGTGAACGCCGGCCCGATAATGATGTCATCAGGGCTGTCGGTCACGCACATAATTTGATACGTGATACCGAATCCAGCGTTAATATCCTTGTCCGCTGGGAATATCTCGCGCGACATATACGTCGTACCAGCGAGCGCCACGAGTGGATAATATTTACGTAGTGCCGTGTCCGTCAGGTGTGTCACACCGTCCGAGAGCACGTACGAGAAGTCCGTCATGCCGGCCGTCTCATCGACATAGATTATCGGGTCTTTATACCACGCACCGTTATCTTTCACCATACCGTTACCGGCTATCTGTGGGTGAGTTATCTGCGCGTGCATCGCGATGAGTGGTCCGTTACCGCTGACGAGCAACGGTAAATTAAGAGCCTTATTTGTGCCAAATTTATCGAGTAACGGATATGGTACTAAGTTACCAACATGCACAGGTAAGTCGTAAATTGTCGCCCAGTCCAGCACGTTCGTTAATACGTTGTGCGCCGTTGCTGTTAATTCGGTATCACTGTCATGCGCTTCCTTGCTAAATTGTAGGTAGCGCGTATATATAAGATTTGTCTGTACGCGCTTTTCAGTAAATGCGAACGGTGACGGCTCACGCGATACAGCATATTCGCCGTTAATATTCGCGTAGTCTGTGGCAAAATCCGCAAGGCACGTGATGATATTTTTATCGATGCTGTACCTGATATCGATAATAACGCCGTAACTGGAATAATCGTGCAATCGCCACCAGTCGCCGTCAGCGAGGTTGAACGTCTGTGTAAATCTGTATATCGGATGTCCGATTCTCTGCGCGAGCATCGACGCCGATTCCTGATAACGCTGTAACTCGACGATACTGTCTTTTTGTGGTGATAATATCGTCGTGTCGCTCATCGCACCCATGCTGTGCTTCTCAACCGTAAAATCAATATCGCGCTTCGGCTGATATCTAAATCTGCACTCGATATCCTCGGTGTCGAGGACGCCACCATCCACTGTAATCGACCATCCAAGGTCTCCCGATATGAGGTCGGCATACTGCACGCGTGCTGACTCACGGATAAACTGATAAATCGCGTTATATAAATGCGTAATATCTTGATTAAATATCACACCGTCATAGATACTAAATAATCCCTCAATGGTTGTGCCACCGATATTATAATATACTGTGTTCTGCTTCCATAGCGTTAGTGCGCTCACACCATCCCACTCATACCGCGGATTTTGCGTTATCGTGTTCGTTAGCAGTGCGTCGTATGCGTCGCTCGGTAAACACGCTCGCGTGAAATCAACGATTACGTCAACGTCTGTTAATACGTCAAGCACGCTGATTTTACACGGTATTGTCGCCACCGCTTCATATATCATGCCGATTTTACTATCAAATTCAAATTGTAAATCGCTTGTTTTAAATAGTGTGTTCTTCGTCCGCGGTGTCATCCACGTGTCGGCCGACGGAATATATATACCCACCCCATCCTCGCGGATAGCGTTACGCGCTTGAATTTTAACCGATGTGGCATATTCAATATCGTTGCTGTCTGACTGCTCTGTCTCAGCTGAGACAATAATAGGGTCTCTCAGTGTCGTGTACGCGTCCGTGTCAATTTTCCAGACGATATCATAATATACTCTCGGTACCACGTCCGCACGTCTGAATAAGTCCGTTATAATCTGAGCCATGTTCACGCCTGAATATTCCTTATTCGGCATCGTGAGCGCGTATATCGGGTCTGCTGGATTATATAGCATCAACGTTATACCGTGATAGAATTCCAACTCACGCTGATATATTGCCATGATCTCGCCGATGGTGTACGCTGGCACCCGTGTGAACGAGCGGTCAGCGGGCCATACCGTTTTAAATCTCAGCAGGCAGTCCATGAGCGCGATATCATGCTCGTACCAGCCGTTACGCACCGTGACAGGCGTGTCAGCCTGCACGACATAATGCAACACGTTAGCGTTCATATATATATCTACGACGTCGTTAACCTCATATCGAGCCTGACGTGTTGATAATATTTTCACAGTGCCATATACAGGCTCGCCCTTGCTGTTAGTCTCAGCGATGATTGTACCAGTGGCCTCGACTGTCACGCCGTTAATTTTTACTGATATTGCCACACTAATACACCCCCGTTGCCCCCATATTTATCCGTGCGCCTCTCAGAGCGTTATTACGCTCTGTGGCTCTGTTATCGCGTGTTACTGCTCTCTGGCGCTGTATTTCCCCGATGGTCGCCCCGACTGCTATCGTGCCAGCCGCAGCGAGTCCGCCGACGAGTATCGCTCCGCCGAGCCCAATACCCGTTATTAAATTGTTTATGTCGTTCTGCAATACCTCATTACCGCTCGTGGCGGCTATCTCAGTGCGCAGCACGCCGATAGCACGCTGAGCTACGACAGCACCCACTGCGAGCGCCGCGCTCGTCTGGACGGATATGCCCCGACCAGCCTGCGGACCGAGTGCGTCGGACGTCGGTGACTCAGGGCTGTGCGGGTCGTCGCCCGGTATGGATTTATAAGCATATAAATTATATGTCGAACGGTCGAATGATACCATATTTTATGCCTCCACGAAAACGCAGGTGAGGCGCTTAACGCCGTTAATAGTCTGCGTCTCTGTTGCCTGCTGACACGTCATCGTCCACGACTTGACGCGCGACGGCGTGACGCCTGCGAACGTGTCCGTGACCGTGTACGTGGTCGTGAGCGACGATTTACCGTCAACCTCATCCAGTAACGCTGTCTCGCCGTTATAATTGAACGTGAGGCTGATAACAACCGCACGGCCGATGGGCTTGTTGTAGTCGTTCGCGGTCGACGATTTCACGTCACCAGTATAATATCTGCGTGTCGACGTCTTCGTCGCGCTGATAATATCCAGCGTGCTCGCACCGACCGTCCACGTGGACTGCTGACCGTAATTACCATGGCCGAGTTCTGTGACGTTCATCGTGACTGTAACTAATAAAAATTTACTGTTACCCAGTTGCACCATACCATTTATTTTCGGCGGTGTGGTCTTGAACGCATATTTGTGTGTGTCGGTCATCGTCACGACCGCGCCTTGCAGTGTGTCGGTGACCGCTTTTATATGCCCGTAACCGAGATCGACTGTCGAGTCGTATATCAACCCAGCAACGCGCACGAGTACGCCGAACGATACCAGCCAGTCGTAGCGGTGATTATCCTCGACGAACGGCACGGCCTCCGCGACCTGCAACGCCACTGGGGAATATTCCACAGCTTCCTTGACGAGTTTACCAGTCACGGTGTCGTAGGCAGTTAATGCCTCGTCGTGTAGTTGAAATAAAAAGTCACCACGGTACGACGAGCCGTCCGTGTTAGCGTTCAACTGCGCTACGAAATAATCATATATTTCTTTAACCATTATACCCGCCTCCTGACTGCACTATATCCAGCGCACCCTGCTTCAACATATCTGTCGAGCCACGCCGTCTTACCTTCTCGCTCATACCAGCCGAGTCCGCGCCGTATAATAACGCGCCGACCGTCTGCTGTGAGATAAATCCTTTATTTTTAACTGAGAAAATTGTACCTTCCTCATTATACACGATATAATTTACTCGCTCGGTGTCGTAGCGCGCTAACAGGAAATGCTCGGTCTCGTAAAACGACGCGCCGTTTAAAAACATATTACCCGTATCGTATGGCATATTTCCCACGACGATATCGCGGAATTCGCCGAGATTCATCACGTCGTAACTATTACGCGGTCAACGTGTCCGGCACCACGTCTGGAATTATTATCGCCCGCGACGTAACGCTTCTCGGGTACCTCGGTTATGCGTACCGTCTGGTTATCGGCGTTAATGATCGTGTCATCAACCTTGAAATCAATATCGGCGTCGGTGATATACCGCCCGCCTGTACCCCTGATATTCATGCCGAGAATAACCGACAGCGAGCGTTGCTCGTTGAGCGCGTTGGCATAAAATACTGTCTGCTCCCCGTACTCATCAACGTGCGTGAGGCGCAGGTTATTATATTTCGGTTTAGTTCTCACTGATTTCACCCGCCGTATACGTGAAATTCAGGTCGTAGTCGCGTTTCTCGCTCGGGTCCAGTAAATCTGCCTGACGGAGTTCCTGATACACCGTAGGTGGCATTACGTCCTTAGGGTTGTCAATATACGCGTTCAGGTCCATACCTGACTCGATAGCGCCCTTGACCGCCTCAACCATGGCGAGCATGAGGACGGTAACTTCTTCCTGTGCGTTATCATAAATTTTCTTGCGCATGTATTTTTTATGTATGAATTTATCCTTCGCGCGCCGTTGGTCGTAAATTAACCGATAGACCGCGTGACTGATAACCTTAATCGCTTTATTAACATCGGCGCCGTTCTTGCCCAAAATATTGCGGATTTCCCCGTCGCTGTATGTGGTGTAATTGGTAATCGCGTCAATATTGATATAGTATTCTTGCAAATCCATATCATATTTTATATACGTACTCGTTGCTAATGCCATGGTGTGTTACCTCCCGATTATGTGATTATATAAATCAAGGGGCAAGGGTCAAGCCCTTACCCCCTGTGTGATAATAATGTTATGCTAAATCTTCGGTGGCTGATACGTCATGAATCTTCAAAATGGCTCTTGATGGATTCGTGAGTTTGTATCCTGATACGATTTCAACCTCAGCGACGACGCCGTTGTAACGTGGCATGCCATCCCAGATACCGACGACGTTAACCGATGTTACTGCGGAGAATGCGTCATGATCGTACACGATGAATTCGAGAATGTCCGTGCCAGCTTGCCATGCGATGTTGGCCCCGGCGTTCGGTGTGGTGAGGTTTCCGGCTGCGCTTTGTAAATCTTCGTATTCAAATACGTTCAAGCCAGCAATACGGCCGACGTATGCATCACGTACGACTTCGTTGTCGAGATCAACTGAACGTTGGAATTCGTCTGATTTAAGCATGCAGCCATATACCGCTGGTGTGACGATGATAGTGTCTGGGTTGGCTTTCAAGTCTCTGAGCGCTTGGCGTGCATCGACGATAATGCCGTATACAGTGCTATCTGTACATGCAACGGTGATATTTTTAGCGAGTCTGACGTTCGGTTCATCAACGATGGCCGAAGCGGCTTCGATGTTCCACGCTGCTTTTACTTCTTGTACAGCGGTTTCAAGTTCAGCAGCCGCGATGCCGTACGCTACGGATGCGACTGTCGCACCGTAAATCTTACGAGCACGGTTAAATTGCTTGTTCAGAGAGATGGTGATAATGCTGTCTGCAACGACTGTTTCGTTGAAGTCAGCGCCCGGCACTGTGGCCGATACTGTGCCTACGCCGGGTTTATGAACCATAATTTGACCGGCAGGCCCAATTTGGTATTTGTCAGTGAAACTCACGCCGGGCTGGAATACGTTACCGGCGAATAGATTCGGTTCGACTAGCGGTGAAAATTTATCGTCGACTGTGTGCCCTGTCGATGCTGGGTATAATAGATTTGCCATGATTTAATCCTCCTATGGATTATTTTTTACTCTTGTAATATTTCCGATATCGTGGGTCGTTCGCCATATACGCTTCGGCTTCCGTCTTGTCGCTTGGCGGCGTCGTGTTTTTCGGGTCCTGTAGCCCTACTTTAATCACGCCGTTCCCTTTCAATATCGGGTATTTCTTAATAACGCTTTCGAGTTTCGTCGGGTCGTTCCCCGCTAATTTCAGAGCGTCCTCGATGTTATCGGGATGAATTCCCAACTGGCTCGCTTTCATCTTGCTCTCATATGCCAACTTCTCAGCCGCCCATGTTGCTTTCTCGGCTTTATATACAGCGAGTTCGTCTTGTGCTTTCTGTGCTTCGGTCTTCTGGCTATCGAGCAATTCTTTTACTTTCTTTAACCCCTCAGCCTCGAACACATTTACGCCAAGTTCCTTGGATAACTCTTTCAGAATTTCCTGTCTTGACGCCTTCGGGTCCGCTGGTGCTGGTGTTGGTGTTACTACCTCCGGTACAATTACCGTGTTTACGTCTGGCATTTTATTCCTCCTATTTTAAGCCTGTCGGCTGTTAGAATTTATATCACGCACGAGCGACAGCCCTGCGATAATACCTACACTTAATAACTCGGTCGGCGCTACCATCGTGCTCAGCGCCAGCGCTGCGAGCAGCGTCTGTCCTGCGTCGCCTGCGCCCTCGTACGGTGTGCGGACCGGCTCGACGTCGTCAGCGATATTGACAGCGCCCATCCTGTAATACGGCACGCCTGCGCGTCTGAGTTCCGTCCAGACAAATCGGCCCTTGCTCGATGCGTTGAGCAGGTCGTAATATCTGTCACCGCTCGTCGGGTATCCGTACGTCGCGCCCCCGTGAAATCTCACGATGAGCGTCTCGCCGTCCTTGGCTACCGCTGATACGTTGCTCGATACCACGCTACGAAATCCTCGGCGTGCGAGGTATTTGCTCTCGCCCTCGGTGTGCACGAGCCGTTGATATTTCCTGTTCTCGTTAAGCGCTTTCAGGGGCATCCGGCGTCACCGCCTCAGGTTTCTTCTTTTTATTTTCTGTTAACATCTTTCTTGCTTTTTCTTCCGGTATTTTCAAGAAAGTCATAAGCATTTCAAGTGCTGCCTCAAACGATAATACACCGTTATTGTAATTATCCACGATAGAAACTGCTGATTGAATTTGAGCGCCGTTTAATAAAGTATCTTCAACAGTACTCTGCTCCGGTGTAGCCTCCGGTGTAGTCTCCGGTGTGGCATTATCTACATCAACCTCTGGCTCGGCCTCAGTCTCCTGCTCGACCTCGATTATCTCGACGTCCTCATCTTCAAGCACCTCATTATCAGCGAGGTTATCCGCCTGCAGTGCTGACATCTCGGCCTGCGAGATGCTGTTATAATTGTTCTCGAGTTTTATCCGCGCTGACATCGCATATTGCTCGCGTGCGGTCATGTTGTCGTGGACGTAGCGCACGCCACTGAGAATATCCCACGACGTGCCGAGTCCGTTGCGCACTTCCTCGGTGCGGTCGGCCTTGGATTTGATGATGTAGTCGTTAAATGATACCTTGATATCGAACTCAGGCAGCGACGTCACGCCTGTGTTTATGAGATAAAATTCCAGTGTGATTTTCAAAAACTCTTGCAGGAACTCAGTCCACATCTCGGCTTTTTTATTCCGTGTACGGATGCTGACTTTCTCGCGCTCCTGCTGTGACTGGTCTGACGCTGCGGTGCTCTCGAGCCCCGTCGCTCCGACCGTGAGTGGCGACAACCCCGCGTTGTTAAGCAGGTGCATCGCCCATACCTTGTATGACTCGAGGTGCTTCTCGACGCGCACGTCACCTTGGTGATAGGATATTTTCTGCTTCTCGACGTTCTCGCTCGGCGAGTCAGCGAACAATATATGTTCCTTGACAAATCCGTCAGGGTACACGTATTTACCGTCTGTGCCTTTTATCATGAGTTCTTCGGGGAAATATCTGTATAATTTCCCGTCGCGGAATTCCTGTATCCACGTCGATATAATCTCGTCGATGGCATCGAACGCGCCATACGATCCGGCGTAGTCGCTCTCACCGATAACCGAGTAACGGAACTCGCTGTTTGGTAATTTGTTAGCCTTATACATCGACAGGCGCTTATAATATCCGTCGAACGATATGCGTTTCAGGTCTCGCGTCTGCTCGAGTTCTTTTAACGATGCGAGTTTCCACTCGCCCTCGCTGGTCGAGAACATCAACTCCTCGAGCTTATAGTCGATATACGAGCCCTTGCTGTCGACGCCGTATATCTCGCTCAACCTGAATTTACGGTTGCCCTTGTCGTAGTAGATGAAAAATATATCTTCCATGATGCGCCCACTCACGACGGTGTTCGTGTAATTCTCAGGTTCCCATACCTCGATTATCGGGTAGTCGCTCAGTGTCGGATTCCATGATAGTTTTAGCGACGTGCCACCCGACCACGACTCGGTCTCGATAGCCTTGGCCAGTACCATGGATTTGAATTTGTTATCGGTGAGTATCTCATCGAGTTTCTCTTGCAAGCCCACCTCGTCGTCACCCTCGACAACGATATTGTATCCGTTGCTGATGAGCAGGTCAACCATCTTCTCGGATATCAACTGCGGAAATCCGCTATGTATCTTCCTGAAATTGGTGTCAACCTTCGCCCAAAAATAATTGAGCGACTCCTGCTGGCCCTTGCGATGAAATTTCGGTGCTTCCTTCGTGTAAAAATATTGTATGTCGGTCTCGATACCACTGTACCATACCGAGTTTTCAAGGATACGGCGCGTCAGGTGTTTATCGTTGTGTGTGTCATGCAATTCAACTAACAGTGGATTATACTGCATCATGCTTGCGCCCCCTTTTTTATGTTCTGCAATTCTCTTATCAATTATCTTATCTAACCATTTCAACTCTCGTCACCGCCTGCGGGTTGTATCTTAACCATCTTGCTCAGATAATTCGCATGTCCGTACTCCACGGCATCCACGCGGTCCTTGTGTATGTGCACTGGGAACGCTCGAATTTCCGTCTTGCTCGTCTTGTCGTAATACGCCTTGGCGAACGACTCGTAGCATCGCACGGTGCGTGGTGTGAATAATAACCGCCCTTGGTCGAGCAGCGATATGCCCACGTCGACGCGCTGCGTTATCATGTATTTATACGCGTTATAACACCGCATATTAACCTGACGCTTCAGCCTGTCGTCCATCGTCAGGCGCATTATCTTGGCCGCGCTGTCGATAAATACACCCTTCATATACATCGAATATCGCTCGTAATACGGCATAAACCACTCGATAAATTTATTCCATATCTCGTCGTGGTTCGCATCCGCGAATTCCAGCATGTCAACCACGATGTGCTCGCGGTATCCTCGCGTGAACACGTTGAGCGTGAACACGTTATTATCCGTACCACCGACGTCCTGCCCCACGGTTATTATCTCGATGCCTCTCGGCTTCAAGAAATCTAAATCACCTGTCAGCATATCGAGCTGTATGATGTTGCGCGCCTTGTCCATGTAGTCGGCGTATATCGCACCCTCACGGATGCCACGTATACCGAGTATTTTCGTCTTCCACTGATATGAATTCTTCGGTGTGTTGTCTATCAGGTTCTTGCGCTCAGCGAGCGTCATGGACGGATTATCGTCGAACGTGAAGAAGTAATATCGGAACGCCGAGTTCGGCTCCTGCGTCTCTAATTCCTTCCACGTCTCGCGCGGTATCTGTGATGCCCACTTAGCCAGCGGGCGCCCCTTGTTCATGTAGTCCGTATATACTGGAATGTCCGGATCGCCACCGTTGCACGACGCGTACATAAATCCGCCGTTACGGAACGTCCGTATAAATGCCTCGCTCACGAACTCGTCGTCCGCGATGTTAATTTCCTCGATGTTAAATCCGTGTATCGTCAAGCCCAATATCGACTGCCAACGATTCTTATTATCATACCCGACCAGATATATTATCTTCGCCCGCCGTCCGCTAGCCCTCACGATGATGCGCGCACCACCCTGCCCAGCTGACGTGTACTCGCATATCGGCCTGAATATATTAAAAAATGATGCCTCGTTCTGTATGAACATGCGCTCCAGTACCGGTACACTCATGCCCGCAAGCACGAACTGCGTCCGGTCGTCCGGCTCAGTTATCACCCGTAAAATGAACGCTATGCCAATAATAAACGACTTCGACGCGTTGGTAACGCCTTCGGCAAATATAACCTGTGAGCGGTCCTTGATAATATCTCGGTGCTTCTCGAGCAGGATTACGTCATCGAGCGTCATGCCGTCGCCGTGCTCGTGCTCGCTACTGTGCTCTCAGCCGCGCGAGGTTGCCGTGCGAGCCTGCGGAGCCACTTACCGTACTCGGTGTACTGCTCCTCGGATTTGAAGCCTGACAGGCCGAATATCGAGCGCTCAGCCTTGCTCAGATACTCAGCGTCAACCAGCTTGTATAACTCGCGATAATATCTCGCCGACCACTCACGCACGTGCTTGACCTGCTTCGGTGCCTTGAGCATCGCCATGAGATATTTACGGAACAGGTACATCAAGCCCATCACGATGAAGAATTTTATACCATCATCGAGCGGCTGAGATTCCAGCACACGCTCGAACGCGTATATCTTATTAACCACGTACCCGTCGATGGACTCGTTATATGCGTACGACTGATTATCAGTGCGTACGGTCGAGTCGTCGCGCCACTGCCAGAGATAGCCGAGGTCCTTGCTCATATAAATTTGCTCGTCCGCGTTGGCGTAGCACTGACACTGGGTGTTGAACCCCACGTCCTCGTTCGCCCGCGTCTCATTAAATCGGATATTATGCCTGTCGAGAAACACCCGACGGTATAACTTACTGTGCATCCATACCATGTCGTTCTCGCGCAGGTGCAGGTTGTGGTCGTTCTTCTCTTCCATAAAATTACAGCTCACGACCGCGATTTTATCGGTCATGTTCCTAGCCATATAATACAGTGACAGCGACGTCAGATACGTGTCGTCAGCGTCCACGAACGATATGAACGGCTCGGTCGTGTGGTCGATACCATACTGGCGCGCGACGCCCGGCCCCACGTTCTCAGGTAGATAATATATCGTCGCTGGGAACACAGTCGTCACATAGTCGTACGAGCCGACGGGCTCGCCGTCAACGACTAAATAAACAGAAAAATCGACATGACGTTGCATGGCGATCGAATGTAATGTATTTTTAATAGTGTCGTGCGCTTTATAAACTGGAACAATAACAGCGATATCACTCATTTTTATCCCCCAATTTATCAACGAACTTGTCGAGCGACGATCCGAAATCCCCGGCGCCGACAGCGAGTTCTTGTTTATCACGCCAGCCGAAGTTCTTGAGTGCGAATATATCCCCCGCTCGGCCGTAGTGCCGTAGCGATAATTCATAAGCGTGCTCGACCTTGAGCCGAGCCATCTCGGTAATGTTTTTAAATTCAGGTTTTTTGTTGTACTCGTAAAACGTATCCTTGTTAATGTTCAGATAAATACACAGCCCAGTAATGGTAATATCCTCGGTTGGTGTGGTGTCAAAATACTTATCAATTTTTTTGCTTAATTCGTCTGGGGTAAATAAAAATTTAGGTCCACATTTATGGGGAGTAAGATTTGACTTTTTTTTTGAGTCGGTTATCTTAGTCACAAATCATCACTCCTTCTCATAATAATTGTAATACGGTAAATGTTAAAGCGCAAGAGAAATGTTATAAAAATAAGAGAAACCGCCGATGCGCTTATAAGGTAATAAGGTTTTAAGAGCGCGAGAGAACATAATTTTGCTCATTTTAATATAAACTAACTCTTGCGGTATTTTCAAAATAAATGCGTTGTAATCGTTATAAAGTTCAGTAGCAAGAGTTCTACCTAGTTTTTTCACGCACCGATGCTCGAGCCAAAATTTGACCGCTGGGATAAAATCTTCCATATAAATCGCCCCCACAATTATAGTATCATACCCATTCACAACAGTCAATAAAAATATAAAAGTTTATTTATGCACATTATGCACTTATTACATTCGAGTAGATAGTTTTAGTACTTTTTAATAACTTTCTTACGTATACATATACGCGTGTTGAAATATGAAAATGAGTAAAACTATCACCTATCGTACGCATCGTATATGCACCTGAAAATAAAAAACCGCTAGATTTAGCGGTCTGTTGGTTGGTCGGTTAAAATTGGTAAAATAGCATGGAATTCCGCGATGTTGTAAATAACGTAAACGGCGAAGCCCCGCGAGCGTAATTCCGCATGTAAATCGAGCTGTACCTGAGTTGGCTTGCGCGGATGTATCTTGGTCTCGACGAACATAATCCTGCCCCCACGGCCTAGGAGCATGAGATCGGGGAAACCGACGGGCAGGCCGGTCGAGAACATCGTGCCGTCAGCGGTGAGCACCGAGCCGACGTTGACCTTCCAAGCGATGATATCATGCTCGCCACACACGAGGCGTATCTCGTTACCTAGCCGGTGCTCGGGGGTCATAGTGCAGGTACCCCGACCCAGTCAGCCGAGCGAGCGAGGTAGGCCACGCGCTCACCCACAGGGATGTTGTCATAGATGGTCGCGCCGCGCATATATGTCACGTGTCCCTCAGTGCTGATAATAAGCCCACCACGCGTGTTGAACGGTTGCATGATCGTGCGTATCTCGTCGTACGGCTTGCCAGTCGCTAGCGCGAGCGCATCACACCAGCAGTCGGACGGGTTGGTGTTATGCCTTGGTACGAATTTTATATTCACGCACAGTCGCCTCCCTCGCCGCAGCGCGCCTAGCACGCTCGCGCTCGTGATATTTACGTCGCTGTGACACGACATGCTCACGCTGACGCTGCAGGCGCTCAGCGATGTTCATATACGCGGCGCGGTATGGTGTGGAGGTCACGGACGAACTACTGTCAGCGGCGTATCTCATCTCGTTGATGTTCATTTAGTAGCCTCGTGGATGTTGCCGACGAGTTCAAAATATGGTGATAAAGGCATATTGTGTCCGCCTTCAAATTCAACATAAATACAGTTCTCATCTTGCTTAACTTCCAGTGGTTTTGACCAGTAGTTGAACATAACCAAGTCGCCAACGTAAACGTCTTTACCGTTCTTGTCTTGCTTCCAGAATTGTTCAAGAATCATGTCGTGATTGTGATACTCATTTCTGTCATACGCAATGTCCACTATATCGCCAGTAAGATGCAAAACCATGCAACAATTATCTGTTTTTCGAATGTCGCTATCATAATAAAAGGTTTTCTCGATCGTGTCCCATACGCGAAACTTAATCTCTCTTGCCATCTTCGTCCACCTCGCTATTCGGATCGGCGTGTCCGTGCGCCTCGTAGAAACAGCCTATTAGCGTGATGAGATGAGGGGGTAATGGAATTAATATTTTAATATCTCGTCCAATATCGTATTTCATAATAATCACCTTATTGCCCTCATAAAATTTATTGTTTCTAAAAACCAAATTAGAATTTGGAAATTCCTCTTTTATCGCCTCGCACACCTCGTCCGCCGTTGGGGACGTGAGGGATCGGCGTAATAGTTCATATTCTTCTTTGAAAACGGATTTAATAGTTGCTTCGCCATAATCGTTTAAACCTCTATTGCCAATAATTTCTAACGCCTGTATCGCTGTCATGTCGGGCATGGTTAGTCCCTCTCGGCGGGTTGCGCCATGTAAATCGTTGCTTTATAAATATTGTTGCTTACCCATACTGATGAATTTAACGCAAATCGCCATTTTGATATTTTTTCAAGTTTTTCAAGTAAAAGAGTTGGTTGTGTTACGTCTTCGTCAAACGCTATTTTGCTTGTTTTATAAATCTTTCCGTTTGCACATTCGACACGCATATAACCGTTTTCGTTAAATGTTATGCTGATAATTTCGAGTTTCGTTTCAACTTCCGCACTATCATATTCTTGCTCATATTCTTGATACCTTACGTTTACGCCCCAATAAGCAAATACGAATAGAGCAATAACAGACAAGACAACGAACACTTGCAACGCTATTAAAAGCAGTTTTTTCATCCCCTACTCCTTGCTGGCGGGTTGCGCCTGTAAATAATCCATTATCGCTTGACTCGCAAGTATTCTACGATGGTTGTTTCTACTGTGAACCTCTTTAAAATACCTGAATATAAATAACGGAACGACTATGTTGTAGATAATTCCAAGCGTAATGCTTTGAAACTCTAGCACGCTTTTATAGTCGGTTATTGGTATTAATTGCATTTCTTTGTAGAGTATAATTGCTTTAATAATCACCGATAAAATATAAACAGCCATGATGATAACGATAATTAATAGATATGTGTTCATTCCCCTACTCCCCCTTAACGTATTGCCATGATTGCGGTGCTTTTGTAAGCGGAATCCAATGCGTGCCATCGTGCCATTTATGAAAGTTCCACGATGAGAATTCGTTTAGTTCTTTCGGCCGATCGAATATCACGAGGTCGTCAATGTGCCAAGCGCGTATTACTGATTGTTGTTCATCAAATCTCTTTTTGCCATAATCGAACATTTCAGTGAATGTTAAACAACTTTTCTTTAACAAATCACTTTTAATTTCCTTTGAATACTCGCAACCTATTTGATTATCAATTCCGCGATAAGTAATTTCAAAGTTTAACGGTTTTTCTAAATAGTATGTGTCCGCCTTATTCAGCGTGAACTTGGCGACTACGATGCCGTTTAAGAAATTGTCTTTTGAGTAAGGAAGTTCACATCCCATAATTTCAACGCTACAGCCATACTTGTATGCTTTTTGGTTTGGCAATATATACAAATCATCATTTGCAAATTCCATACAACCAACTCTAAACTTGCTTTTATTTTTCGTCACATAAATGTAAACCTCGCACGGTAACTCTTTCGGAACGCTCTTGCGTATCTCAACGGTCTTCGTGCCGTTCAAAATCTTTTCAGCCCATTCAGGGCGAACGCTTAACATAATTTGGGTCATTTTAAGCCACCCAATAAACTATTCCTAATAGAGCAAATGCCCCAATAGCCCCAACAACAATAGCGCTGATATAAAAATATGCTGGGTTGTCTAAATGTTCAACGTGCCAATTCCATAACTTTTTCATTTCACCACTCCTTCTTTCCGCAACTCTGCGAGGTCTGATTGCGCTTGCTTACTTCTTGCTACTCGAAATAATTCAGGAAACATATAATCACAATGAATAACAATTAATCCACGCCAACCATAACGTTTACAATACGCACTTATCGGTGTGTCATGTAACACAAATCCCAATCTCTCTAACACTTCTTTGTCGTGGGCGGTCATATAATCACGCTCATAATGTATGCCCATAAACTTAGCGTGGTAACAATAATAATTGACACGATAATAAGCGCACGCCGTTGTCGGTGAAGGTTACGAACATAAATCATTTTTTGTCGGTGGAAGTTGTGGGCGGTCATGGGCGAGTGCCTTCGATCTCGGCGATGAGTTCGTTAAGAACCCTTGCGACTTCATCTTGCCAATCTGGGTATCGTTGCGGATCAACGTCAAACTCTTCATTAATGCAATCTTCATAATAATCGCGTTTCGCTTTCACCACTTCGAGCGTCTTGTCGGTAGAGAGGGCGGATGAGATGAGTTTAAAATCTTCATCATCAATCAAGTCTTTTGAGCCTGTAAGATACCCACGCATTTTTATTCTTTCTATCGCCTTTTTCAGTTCTTCGGTCATTTTTCGTTGCCTACTTTCAATAGATTGGTTTGTTCTGCAAGTAATGAATCTGGGTAGCCATCTTCTATACACGCAACCCAATTATCATGATGTTTAAAATATGCAGATAGTTGTGTTTTCAACCCCTCAAGTTCTTTCTCTGTGGCTTCGGATTGGGTGATGTAATCGAGCCAAAAATCATCTTTAGGTAAACACACAAACTTTTCTTTTAATTCATTAATTCGTTTAATTCTTGCTTCTTCGTGCTTATTCATTTTCTTTCCCTTCCGCGCCGTCTTGGGGCGCACAATCATAAATTGTCATTTGGTTAGGCTCTAAACCTCTTATACGATAAACTGCACCAAATAATTTAGTAACATAAGCTCTTTTTTGTGGTGACATTAAAGCCAATTCAACTTCAGTATGGTTTAATCCCATTCCATAAGGGCAACCAGCACAACCGGTTTGATTAACCCATTGATAAATACTTGGGAGTTCAATGTTATATTGTTTGTAAATCTCATTCATAAGTTCTTCTGAACAATCCCATAAGGGTGTAAATTTCTTGTCTTGCGTGAAACATGATTTATAACGAGATTTTCTCATTTGAGATTCACTTGCCATAATGCCTAATATTGCTTTTCTTCCACTTTCTTTTTCATAATCATGTGATGGTTTTTTCTTTAAATGATAGCAACATAGATTTGATATTTTAGGCAAACGATCCGCAAGCAACAATTCTCTTGCGTTATTGTTAAGTTTAAACATTGTTTCACCATCATTCCGAGTTCCGTTAATATACATCATTACAGATTTGGTGTGGTTGCCTCTTTGATAACGCCCAATAATATCATCGGAATTCTTACTAAAACAAGGTGAGCCATACTGTTCTATAACTTCATGTGGTTTAAGTTTCGGAGTTAGAACGACATCGGCATACTTAATCATTCTTGAGCTTATTTCAGGAAACTCCATGTAGGTATTAACTGAAACAATCTTGATTTTTGCGTCATGTAAAATTTCTTTGATAAACCAATAGAGAAAATGAGAATCTTTGCCACCGCTATATGCGAGATAATATTCATCAAAATTGATTTTAGCAAACTTGCTTTTTAAATCTTCAATATAGAAATTAACAGCCGTCATCCCACTCTCCCCCTTCCGCACCTCGTGCAGATGTAACGCTTCTTTCCGCTGTATGTTCGCCCGTCCTCTCGGTAGCGGTGGCCGATGAGGTGGCAGAGAAGCGAGATCATGAGTTATCTCTTTTCAGATAATTACATATCTCATAAACGTTCGCTTCTACGGTGCAAAACATTCTTTCGGTAAATGTTTTATTGATTTGCCCGATGGATTTATAGCCAAGCTTATTCATGATAAAATCTTCTCGGTTGTTAAAATTTATTGAGTTGCCGTTGGCGTCAAACATCTCAATACACGATGTGGGAAACCGCACCTTAACTTTTAGCGGGTCGTCATACGGAAACGTTGAGAACAAAATCATGTTGCCAATTCTAAATACTAAATATCTTCTATCGCCATCAAGCGTTTCAACCGAGTATATTTCATCGTTGTCGCCGTCTGTCATTGTGTAATAATGAAGTATTTTTGATCGCGCCATCGTTTCTAATTGCTTGATAACTTGCTTTGCTGAACAGTCTTTATAACCCAAATACGCGCCCGTTCCTGAAAAGTATATCGTGTGAATCATTTTGATGAGCGGTAGTTCCCAATCCCTAATCGTTCCTGATACGAGCCACGCTTTTATTTCTTTGTCAACTTCATCAACGTGCTTTCCAATGTCGGTTAAGTGTTTTTCGTGATTGATAGCTTGCTCGTCAATGAAACTAAATATATCAAGTTGTCGTTCCATCTTTCTCGCCCTCTATCTTCTTAACCAATTCTGTTAGTATTTCCCTGACCTGCGCCTTGCTGTTAATGCCCGATAATTTAAGTAACTCTATGCAACGCTGGAGTTGTGAGGTCATAACGTGGGCTCCATCATATCGAATATGTCATATTGCACGATAGCTGATTTAATTCTTGCGTTTGCTATTTCAACATACTTCGGTTCTAATTCCATACCGATATAATTCATCTTTTCTTGCTTTGCTGCGATAGCGGTTGTGCCACTACCCATGAACGGATCGAGAACAATACCGCCTTTTGGTGTAATCATCCTGCATAGATACCGCATGAGTTCAAGTGGTTTAACTGTTGGATGTATGTTGCGTTTTGGTTGCCACCTTCCATAAGGATTCCCGCTTTCACCTTCAATCGCCTTTTCCATGTGATTTGGTCTGAACTCTGCACTTGCGGTATATTCTTCCTCAAACCCCCATAAACCCTCGTTGCGTTCGCCCTGTGAAGCCTTAGCGGTGTAAAAGAAACGTGAGGCAGAACCGCTGTCGCCGTAATTGTCTGGTGCATTTTGTGTGAAGTCGGTCTTTGCAAACCCTAATTGATAAAGGTTTTCGGGCGCCGCTTTTCGTTGAGAACCTTGTTTGAATGTTCCGCTGCTGTTTTCGTTCGGAAACAACTTAACGACTTCATCGCTTCCATCGTGGATGATGTTGGCGGGGAAACGACCGAGTTCAAGCGGGTAAATATTCCTGTGGGCTTCATCTCTTCCGGCAACTTGTGTATCGCTGTTTGATATGCCTTGTTGTTGTTGTTCACGCCCATCTCCAACCCTACACCCATCAATGTTCAAACCGCCTGTGCCGTATTTCAAAACATTTTCAGCAACAGTGCCTTTGAGTGGCTTACGGCATAAAGTCCATAATTCCATCGCGGGTTTCAGTGCGGTTCCCCAGCCTTGCCATTGTTGCGCTTTGGGGGTTACTGGCTCCTCTTTTTCGGTTCGTTCGTAGTTAGGCGCTGTCATTGAACCGTTTTCACTTATAATTTCACCGTGTTTGCCACGCCAATAACCTGCGGTTTTATCTATCGCCTTGCTAATATCTAAACTTTTCGGGAATCCTGAACCGTAAACCCACGCGACTATATCTCGAATTTCAAACCCAGCATCCTCAAGGTTTACAGCCATTCGGTGCTGTGTGCGTGTTCCGCAAGCCACAAGTGCGTGTCCGCCGGGTTTCAAGACTCTTAAAACTTCTTGCCACAATTCAACAGTAGGAACGTCGTAATCCCACTTCTTGTTCATAAAACTTATTCCGTATGGCGGATCGGTTACAATGCTATCAACCGAGTTATTTGCCATTTGCTTGAGTAAGTCTAAATTATTTCCTAAATGTATCGTATTAAGTTCTATCATCTCCTTAATCCCATCTGCTCACACCGTAATAGCGGTCAGGATTCACCGCAAGCTCGTGAGCGTCCTTATATTCTTCGCAAGCGTCATCGCGGAAATAATCGGTTAATTCATCGCGGTATAATTCCTCATCCTCGCCGTCAGTATAGCCGAGTGCTATAAGCGCACGCTGTAAGTCGCTTTCTTCCACCTCGAACTCGAAGTCGTTGCCGTCAAACTCGTATGTGAGGGTCATTTCCCCTCTACTTCCTCTCTCTGAATCTCTTTCCCCTCTCGGTAAAACTTTCCGCCTTGATACGTGATATTACCTTTTCGCCACATCGTTTTTGACTGGCGCGTGAAGCCTAAGGCGGTTAATTCGTGGCCGGTAAACATCTCGATGATGCTGTTAGTGAGTTCGCTGTTTTTCATTCAATCCACCCCAGTTCTTTCATCTGTTGCGTGATGGCGAAGATTTCAGCACCACTAAATCCATAATCGGTTTCATTATTAATTGATACGGTATTGTCTATTTCCCAAAACATTAATTCTTTTTTAGCGCCATTACAAGGTTGTTTCCATTCATAATGATTTCCAATGAATCCAAACCCTTCTCGATAATATTTGTGCTCATACCCCAATTTCTCGAACATCTCTTTTGCGGTCATCATCTTTCCCCCTTTTTAAGCCCGTAGGCTGATTTTATACCGCCGTGCGGTAAATTATACCCTCGTGAATTAAAATGTCACAGAGGGCCGTTTCTGTGTGAAATACGCTACGTCCGTCAAGCATGTACGCGTACCCCGTCCACGAGACCGTGTGTCGGACTCCGTTCGCATCCTCGAGATCGAGCGAGTCGCCACGCATCTTGATACCGATGAGATACTCCGTTAGTTTCTTGCGCATGTTCTCGCCCGACGTGGCTTACTGCCGTGGTGTCTTACTGGCTTGTCGCTGAGCCAGACCGTCAGCGCGTCCTCGATGGCGAGCGAGTTGCGCTTGCCGTTCAAATACGCGTTGAGTTGCTTGTAACCGATGCCGAGTTGCACGGCGAGCTCGGTCTGCGTCATGTGACGGCGCACGAGTTCTAGTTTAATTTTCTGTCTGAGCATGTGTATTCACCCCTCGTTTTTCCATTTTATATTGCCGTTTGCTTGGCTTAATATGTCCAACAATTTCAAAATATATCTTATCTGTAAAATATTCATTTGGTTTTGGCATTGCATGATACTCACAATATTTTTTACTTCCATAATATTCCATTGATGAAGCGAATAGTGCTTGTTGATTTTCTCGCCACACAACATTATAAATAGTTCTTTTCCAATATTGGCTGTGATAATTGCTCTTGATGTGGCATAAAATAATGTCATTTTCTTTTATTTCAATTCCATTTTTATCTAATAGCCCTGTCGTTTTCATTTCTCATTTCCTCCTAATTATATAATAAAATTCTATGAATTCCCATACGCACGTTCCTGCTCGGAAGTATTTTAATATGTCGCGCACTTGCTCGTCGTAGTAGATATACACGGGTGCGCCGCCCTGTAACGCCTTGACGCTGTCGTATATGAGTCGGTTGTAATCGGTGTTGCGCGCCACGCACGGCCTGCGCTCAGCGATCCAGTTGCACGTCATCGCTAGCGGGTTATTAACGGATATCATCATTTACCCCCATAACTACGTAAGCACGTAGCACGTTGCCGTAGCACGGTTTATAACCACGCTCGGCGCACCAGTCGATAAATCGTTGCCACTGGATGCCTATTAATACGTCACGGTTATTCATTCTTCATCACACCATTCAGGGTAGTCGCTACCAGCTGGCGCGACTTGTCCGTGCATCAAGTCGTAGGATTTGAGCATCTTTTCGATGTAGTAATTATCGTGTCCACGCTTGAGAGCGTCAGCAATCCATTTATACTTATTAAAAATAAGTTGCTTGGGTTGAGATGTGCGTACAATGGTAACTTCCACGCCGTCGAGCATGAACGTGTCGCCGAGCTTGTGCTGGGCGTTCTGTATGATTGATTTTGTCATTTTGCAACCTCGTTTGGCACTAATTTATAAAGATAATTTGGCTGTCTTTCAATATGTAATCCGTCAACGTTTGCTTTGTTACGTGCTTTGCTTGTCATAAAATCGCCGAATTGTTCAATGTAATTATTTTCTCGTTCTTCAAGCGTGTAAACTTCTTTAGCGGTGTAGTAACCAATAACCTTATAATCGGCTGGGTATGTTGCTAATAACATCGTGCCAGTGCGTTCGTGATATTTTCCGTTGTAGAATAGTACGCTTGTTTCGTCATAGCATTTTAAAGTGTTTCTAACACAGGCTTGAATATAATCCGGTAAAGTGTTTAATGGTTGGTTTAACATTTTTATTTCCTCCTTTTAAATCTTATACCCTTATTATATACCGTTATGCGGATATGTCAACAGTATTTTATAAAAAAATACGATATTTTTTAATTATACCGTATTTTTGCGTGATTTAATTATCTGTGAGGCCCAGAACCGTGGATTTTTATACCCGCGCTGCCGGCCTATCTCGGTCAGTTCCTCGAGCGTGTGAGCCATGCCCTGACGGCGGCGAGCTACAGCGCGCACCAACTCCAGCTCGTGCGCGGCGTCCTGCTCTATCTGCTTGCGCGTCTTACCGTTATTATACCCGCAGTACGGGCACGTCTGCGCCACTCCTTTATATACGCGGTGACACGCGCCACACTCACGTACGAGTAACTCGGGCTCGGCGCTCGCGTTACGGCAGCGGTGCGACACTGTCAGCGACCACTCGCGTGGCTCGGTCGGCATACCGTGCCGGTATACGTTACCGACGAGGTCGTATATCGTCGCGCGCTTACCGGGCGCCGGTCTGAGACACCGCATCGACTGCTGGATATACAACGCGAGCGACTGTGTCGGTCTGAGCAGTATTACCGTGTCACAGTCGGGAATGTCGAAACCCTCGCCGACGAGGTCCACGCTCGACAGCACCGTGATGCGCCCTGAGCGGAAATCCTCGACGATGCGCCGACGCTCGTCCACAGGCGTGTTGCCGTCGAAGTGTGTCACTCCAAGTGAACCGAGCGAGCGCGAGAACGCGACCGACGGGCTGTATATGAGCGTCTTATGACCGGGCTTGATATAGTTTTTTATCTCACCGTAAATCTTGCTTTTTAATAACGAGGCTGTGAACTCGTCCATGTCGTAGTCAGCCCCGCGCGTCTTATATTCCAAGTCTGTCGCTCGCGGGGCGTAATAGTCATACTCAGCGAGCCAGCCCTGAACCGTGAGTGTCTCAGCGTCCGGGCCAGTTATCATCGTGTCGAATATATCACCGAGCGGTTTACCGTCACGTCGCACGGGCGTCGCCGTCAGGCCGATCATGGGTACCGTGTTAAAATACTCGATGATATTACCCCACGTGCGCGCCGTGCAGTGGTGCGCCTCGTCAAATATAATGAGTGTCGGTCGCTGGTACCGCTCGGGGTGTCGTGATATTGTCTGCACCATGCCAACGAAAATATTATCGCGCGAGATGCCGAACGCGTCGAACGTCGCGAGCGTCTGGTCAACTAGCTCGCGGCGATGTACGAGGAACCACACATAATTACCAGCTCGGTGCTGTATGTGCCTGTGCGCCATATCGGCGAAGCACACCGTCTTGCCGCTGCCACAGGGCAACACGACGAGCGGACGGCGCGCTGTTATGAACGCGTCACGGGTGCGACGCACCACGTCACTCTGATACGGCCTAAGTTGCATTATTATCACCGCCCATCACTCTGTACACCGTCAGCAGCGCGTGGCGGTTAGCACCCTTGAACACGTACGCGACATCTTCGTAGATTTTTACGACGTTGCTGTTACTGCGCTTGGCGTACTTACCGTCGTGCACCACCACGCCACGCTTGAACGCTCGGCGCACCATCATCATCGCTCGGTCTCGGTCAGTTACCCCGAGACGCTGGGCGATGCGTATATATCCGTGCCACGATATTACTATCGGTCTATATGTCACAGTACTTGTCCTTATCGGGGATTTGATAGTGGTTATCGGGCTTGAGACCGATGCCGTAATACCACACTGTGCCCCCGATGCGCTTGCGAGATTTAGGTAATTTTTTCTGCATGTTGCGACCAAACTGCGTGTGTGACATCACATATTCCGTGTTGTCCTTGGCGTAGTTCTTGAAATTCTGATACAGGTCCGACGACGACGTTCTCAAGTCGCCGCGATATTCGCACGTCTCGTCCATCCAGCGCTTAATAACGTCCATCTCGTCGCGGTACTCGTCGGTCGCGCTGGCGAACACAGCGGGCATAATTAACCCGTCACGCTGCCACAGTCCGCAACCGCGGATCATCCATGCGAGAATCTGCGGTATCTCAGCCGATAATTTATCGCCGAGTGACTTGTCCTGCTTCTCGTCCGGAATTACGACGTTGAACGGTAT
>Ga0310040_1000514_pt1 | contig 35380 bp, 32 predicted proteins | sample EPASupsiteHSE623_FD_200237 | JGI IMG/M metagenome (GOLD analysis project Ga0310040, IMG submission 200237) | Bioremediated contaminated groundwater from EPA Superfund site, New Mexico - Sample HSE6-23 (v2) (version 2) | ecosystem: Environmental > Aquatic > Deep subsurface > Groundwater >... | reverse complement strand
ATGGCAGCTCTTGGAGCTGCGATGCGTAAACTCGTCCACCTGTGCTTCGGAGTACTGAAAAATCAGATCCCTTACCAAGCAAATTATGAAAATACCGCTTGCGCCTAAAGACGGTATCTACCCCGCAGACACAACCCAGTGGGCGTAGGAGCGGGCCATGCCCGCGATATGAATCCGGAAAGGGCAAGCCCGGCCCTCCGGGCGAAAATATCGCCGTCATGCTCCCAGCGCCTCCCCTGCCTTGGCCCGTCCACGCAGCTCCGCAAGCACCATCGCCTCGATCTCGGTCTGGAGGCTGAGCACCGCGGCGGCGTGGCGATAGAGGGTGGCCAGATCGCCCGGTTCGGCACCGGCGAGGATGTGGCTGCAATTGTAGTTGAGGCAGAAAATCGGCTTGACCGGAAAAAGGCAGCCGCGGGAGCCGAGAAAACAGCAATTTTCGCCGCTGTCGGCCTGTTCGGCCACCGTTACTCCCAGGAGCAGGTTGATCAGGATCTGGATGGCATCGGTGTTCCCGGCCATGAAGGCGCTGCAACAGCCGCCGCCGGGGCCGGCGGCGCACCGGGTGCAGAGGTGGCCCAGATCCATGGCCCGCATGTGGGCGGCCAGGGTTTCGCTGCGGCCGCGCAACTCGGTCAACGCTGCCGCAAACCGCTCCGATGCCGCCAGGCGGCCGGCCAGGTCGGCGAACAGGGCGCGGGCCACGGCCAGTTTTTCGCCGGGTTCGCCGTCGTAGCAATCGTGCATCACTTGATCGTTTGGGGTTGTCATCGCACCTCGTCAGTTGACGGCTTGGAGCATGAAGGCCTTCCACACCGGGGCCGCGGCCTGGCCGCCGGTTTCGCCCGCGCCCAGCGGCATGTCGCGGTCGTGGCCGATCCAGACCCCGGTGGTCAGGTCCGGCGCCGAGCCGACGAACCAGGCGTCGACCTGGTTGTCGGTGGTCCCGGTCTTGCCGCTGGCCCCGCGCAGGCCGGCCGCATTCCTGCCCGTCCCCCGCTGCACCACCTGGATCATGGCCGCATGTATCCAGGCGGCGGTTGCAGGCGTCAGCACCTGTCGGCCCGACGCCTGCGACCAGGGCTTGAATCCCCCCTCCCGGTCGCCGATCCGGGTGATGCCCACCGGGGCGTGATAAATCCCCTGATTGGCAAAGGCGGTGTAGGCGGCGGTCAGCTCCAAAAGCGACACCGGGGAAGCCCCGAGGGCCAGGGGCAGATCGCCTTCCAGCGGCGCGGTAATCCCCAGTTTCCGGGCCAGGTCGATGACATTCCGCGACCCGACCTGCTGCATCAGGCGGACCGCGACCACATTGCTGGAATGGACCAGGGCCTCGCCCAGAGCCAGGGTCCCATGGTACTCGTTCTTGAAATTCCGGGGCTGCCACACCTTGCCGTTGCCGCCGGGCAGGGTGATCGGCGCATCCTGGAAGACCGCGGCCGGCGACACCCCCCGTTCCAGGGCCGTGGCGTACAACAGGGGCTTGAAGGCCGAACCGGGCTGGCGGTTGGCCTGCACCGCCCGGTTGTACTGGTTTTCAGTGAAGTCGACCCCGCCGATCATGGCCCGGATGCGGCCGCTGTCGGTGTCCAGCGCCACCAGCGCCCCCGGGGGCGCCGGCTCGCCGGGATGGCGCTCGCCCCCCTTGGCGGCCCCCGCCTGGACCGCCTTGGCCGCCTCCTCCTGGAGCCGGCTGTCCACGGTGGTGGCCACGCTCAGCCCCTTTTCGTAAAGATCGGCCTCCTTGTAGACGGTGAGCAGTTGCTGGCGGACATAGAGGGCAAAGTAGCCGTTCAACGACTTGCGCCAGTGGCCTGCCAGCGGCATCCCCTGCTCGTAGGCCTGCCGCGCGGCCTCGGCGGTGACGATCCCGTCCTCGGCCATGCGGTTGAGCACGTAGCGCTGCCGGGCCCGGGCCGCCTCGGGCTGCTTGATGGGCGAATAGTTTGTGGGTGACTGGGGCAGGCCGGCCAGGAGCGCGATCTCGCCCAGGGTCAGTTGGCTGGCCTTCTTGCCGAAATAGGTCCGGGCCGCCGCCTCGACCCCATAGGCCCCCTCGCCGAGATAGATCTCGTTGAGGTAGATGAACAGGATTTCCTCCTTGCTCAGCAGCCGTTCCAACCGAAAGGAAAGAACCGCCTCGGCCAGCTTGCGCAGATAGCTCTTCTCGCGGGAAAGGAGCAGCGCCCGGGTGACCTGCTGGGTGATGGTCGAGCCGCCCTGGCTGCGGCGACCGGAGCGGAGGTTGTTGACCACGGCGCGGGCGATGGACCAGGCGTCGAGGCCGTCGTGCTCCCAGAAGCGGCTGTCCTCGGCGGCGACAAAGGCCCTGGGCAGCAGGGGCGGCAGACTGGCATACGGCACCACCACCCGGAACTCCTTGGCAATGGCGTCGATGGGCCGGTTGGCGCGGTCGAGGATCAGGGTCGCCACCTGGGGCCGGTAGTCGTCGGCCGAGCGGATGTCGGGCAGGCCCATGAACCAGGCCAGCCCCGTGCCGAGCAGCAGGCTGACCGCGGCGGCGATCATGAGCACCATTCGCATCAGGTGGCGTTCGTCCAGGACCCGGCCGCTAAAAGGCGGCGGCTCCGGGGCGGGTTCCGTTGCGGGAGAGGGTTTGGTGGACAAGAGCACGAAGAAACGGTAGTGTTGGGTTGCGCAAAAAAGGGGTTCGCGCCGGGCCGGACCTGGCCGCCGGCCGCCGGCACCTGCTCTGCGCAGTTGTTACCATGATTTCAGGATTTCGGCACCGTTAAAGCAAATCGCAGGTCTGTCCCCTTGTCTCGCATCCGGATTCTTTCAGAACAGTTAGCCAACCAGATCGCCGCCGGCGAGGTGGTGGAGCGGCCAGCCTCGGTGGTCAAGGAGCTGGTGGAGAACAGCCTCGACGCCGGCGCCACCCGGATCGACATCCATGTCGAGGGCAGCGGCGCCGGCCTGTTGCGGGTGGCGGACAACGGTGAAGGCATGGACGGCGACGATGTCCTTCTGTGCCTGGAGCGGCACGCCACCTCCAAGATCCGCGAGGAAGGGCAGTTGGCCGCCATCGCCACCCTGGGCTTTCGCGGCGAAGCCATCCCCAGCATCGGCTCGGTCTCCTGGATGACCATCCTCTCCCGGCCGCAGGGCCAGGACCTGGGCACCCGCGCCGAGGTCCGTTACGGCACCCTGCGGGACGTGCATGCGGACGGCTGCGGCCGGGGCACGGTGATCGAGGTCCGCCATCTCTTCGGCAACATGCCGGCCCGAAAAAAATTCCTCAAGTCCGCCCGCACCGAGATGCACCACATCGAGGAGGTGGTCAAGAACCAGGCCCTGGCCCATCCGGCCACCGGCTTCACCCTCCATGTCGACAACAGGGTGGCGCTCGACTATCCGCCGGGGGGAGACCTGGAGACCCGGGTGCGCGAGGTCTTCCGCGCCCAGGGGGGGCTCCTGCCGCTACGGGCCGAGGCCACGACCGCGGTCGGCGCCATGGAACTGGACGGCTACCTGCTCCTGCCGGAAACGGCGCCGGCGACCACGGCCCGGCTGCGCATCCTGGTCAACGACCGGCCGGTGCAGGACGCCATGATCCGCCACGCGGTGGCCGAGGGCTTGCAGGGCTTCTTGATGAAGGGCTACCAGCCGGCCGGCGCCCTATTGCTGACCGTCGACCCCGACCAGGTGGACGTCAATGTCCACCCGGCCAAGCGCGAGATCCGCTTCCATCGGGGCGAGGCGGTGCACCGCTTCATCGTCGACCAGGTCCGCCGGGCCATGGCTACCTATCAGCACAACCTACGGACCAGCCTGTTTGCCAGCCCGATGCCGCAACCGGAGCAAGAGCCTGAAGTTGCCCCGAGCGCAACGCTCCCCCCTGCCCCCGCCTTTCCGGCCCTGGCCACCGCCGAGCCGGCCATGGTGCAGCCGCGCCTGCCGGCGCCGCCGGTCAGGGACGCCCGGCCGGCCTCCCCTTCTCCCCGGACGGGATTCGCCACCGCAGCGGTCGAACCAATGCCCGCGAGTCCGAGCCCGGTCGACGACTATGCCGGCCTGACCCTGATCGGCCAGTTGTTCTCCCTCTACCTGCTGTGCGAAAAGGACGGCCAGTTCATCGTCGTCGATCAGCACGCGGCCCACGAGCGGCTCCTCTACGGCCAGCTTCTGCAAGGGTACCTGGCGGCCGCCACTCCCCGGCAGACCCTGATGTTTCCGGTGACCGTCGAGCTGACCCCGGCTCAGGCGGAAACGCTGACGCAACGGGGCGAAGCGGTGGCTACCCTCGGGTTCGCAGTGGAGCCCTTCGGCGACGCCACCCATGTGATCAAGGCGGCGCCGGCCCTGGTCAGCCATGTCGAGCCCGGCGGGTTGTTGCGGGAGGTTCTCGACGGGCTGCGCGGGCCGATGCGAACCGAGGGCGACCGGCCCGTGCCCCGGGCAATCGACGAGCTGCTGGCCACCATGGCCTGCAAGGCGGCGGTCAAGGCCGGCAACCGCCTCCAGCCGGTGGAAATGCTCAAACTCCTGGCCCAGATGGAGGCGGGCGCGGTCTTCTCCCACTGCCCCCACGGCCGGCCGGTGCTCAAGACCTTCACCGCCCGCGAGGTGGAGCGCTGGTTCCACCGCCATGGCAACTGAGCGCTGCGCGAGATTCGACCACCATGGCCACCAAACCCTGCCCCTGTGGCTCCGGCCTCCCCTATGCCGCCTGCTGCGGCCCCCTGCTTGCCGACCGCCAGCCGGCCCCGACCGCGGAGGCGCTGATGCGCTCCCGGTACACCGCCTATGTCGAGCGCAATATCCGCTACCTGTTGCGCACCTGGCACCCATCGACCCGACCGCCCTGCATCGATGCCGCCACCATCCCGGCGTGGTGCGGCCTGGAGATCCTGCGTACCCAACGGGGCCGGGAAACCGACGACCGGGGCATGGTCGAATTTGTGGCCACGGCCCTGATCGACGACAAACTCTGCCGGCTCCGCGAGAGCAGCCGTTTTGTCAGGGAAGAGGGGTTCTGGCTGTATGTCACCGGGGAGACGGTCGCGGCCGGCGACCGGGCGGCCATCAACCCCGACAAGGTCGGCCGCAACGACCCCTGCCCCTGCGGCAGCGGCAGGAAATTCAAGAAATGCTGTGGTCGCTGAAGCGACCGGCGTTCCGTCATGGGGGTATCGATTGCCTTCCTGAATCCGTGACGGCGGGATTATCAAGCAAGATATATTTGTTGCAATTGCGTTATAATAGCTCGGTTTTCTTGAAGAATGCGTTCACCCCATTTTGCAAGAAGCTGGTCAGGTACGTCCAAGCTCCGCCCCGCGGCGGCCTCCGGTTTTTCGGCAGCGGGGCCGACGCGAATCCGGGCTGGCATGGAGTTCGAATCAAGATCATTTTTTTTCGTTTCTGGGGGTGTCATGAAAATAGCCACAACCGCCACCACGGATGTGCGGCCGGAGGTCGTGACCGATCTCTATGCAGGATTGATCACGGAACTCGGGGCCGAGCCGGATCTCCTGATTGTCCACTGCTCCGTGGGCTATGATATCGCTGGCGTGATCCAAAGGCTGCGCCGCCGCACGTCCAACGTGGCCCTCCATGGAGGCACCTCCTGCCGAGGCGTCATGACCCAGCTCGGCATTGTTTCCCATAATGGCGACGGCCTGGCGATGCTCGGGGTCGCCGATCCCGACGGCAACTACGGCGTGGGTGCGGCCGTCATCGGCGACTCCCCGTACGAGGCCGCCCGGACAGCCGTCACCGCCGCCCTCGAAAAAGCGAATTGTCCCGGCGAAGTGCCGGCCATGGTCTGGCTGACCTCGGCGCCGGGCAAGGAGGAAGCGCTGCTCGCCGGCATCGGCAGCGTGCTCGGGGAGGATGTCCCTGTTGCCGGCGGAAGCGCTGCCGACAACACCCTGAACGGCGAGTGGCAACAGTTCACCGCGGACGAGGTGTACCATGACGCCGTGGTGGTCACCGTCCTCTTTCCCTCGACCGAGGTCATGTTTGCCTTCCACAGCGGCTATGAACCGACGGATGCCAAGGGCATCATCACCAAAGCCGGTGGGTACGAGGCCACATCCAAGAAAGGTATCGCCACCGAAACCAGTCAGCGGACGCTGCTGGAGATTGACGACCGGCAAGCGGCGCAGGTGTACAACGAGTGGGTCGATGGCGCCATCTCCGCGATGCTGGCGGAAGGGGGACACATTCTCAACCTGACGACGCTCCATCCCTTGGGACGGGTGGCCGGATATATCGGCGATGTTCCCTATTACCAGCTTGCCCATCCCGACTCGGTGACGCCGGAAGGGGCATTGACCCTGTTTGCCGATATCGCCGCCGGCGATGAGGTCGTCCTGATGCGGGGTACGGTCGACAGTTTGATTTCCAGGGCGGGCCGGGTGGCAGCCGCCGCGTTGGAAACCAACATGGCCGTTCCTGACGAGGTGGCCGGCGCCCTGGTCGTCTATTGCGCCGGTTGCATGCTCACGGTGCAGGATCGTCTTGACGAGGTGGTCGCCAGTATTCGGGAAGCCCTGCCGGGTGTTCCTTTTCTGGGGACGTTCACCTATGGCGAGCAGGGATGTTTCCTCAACGGCGGCAACCGGCACGGCAACCTGATGATTTCAATCCTCCTGCTGACCAAGAATCACGGCTGACCAGCAGGGCTGATCCAGATTGGTCGCCACAATGGACAATGAAACTCGGTAGACTTGCCATGGTCGTCATTCCGGCGGAGGTCGGAATCCAGAAAGGCGTTCCGGCTTATGCGAAAGGTTCTGGACCCCGGTCTGCGCTCGGGGTGACGAAGAGCAACCGGCGATTTTCATATAAAAACCCACAAGCTTAATCCGGTTCATGGATTTCCGAAGAAGGCACCATGGTCATACGCTCCGAACAATTGCTTGAGACCCTGCTGGACCTCGAGCGGTCACGGCAACGGGAACGCGAAATCCGTCTCGAGGCCGAAGCCCTGCTGGAAGGACTGCGCGGCATCACCGGCGCGCATGAACGCCACGAGCTCTTTCGCTCTCTTCTCCTGGCGCTGCGCACTGTGATCGATTTTGAAGAGGCCTTCATCCTGCAACCGGCGGACCAAGGGAAGCTGTGCGTTCTCGTCACCACTCTCGATGCGCTCCACGAAACCGTGTGGGAGCTTGGGCCGGTTTTCCGGCGGGCGCTTTCCGGCAGGCCCGTCGCCTCCTTCGACATCACCCAGGTGCCGGAATGGAAGCAGCAGCCACCAAGTGTGACGCACGGCATCGTTTCGGCGCTCCACATTGGTCTGCATGGCGGTGGTTGGGAGGCGATCCTGGTCGTCACCCACTCTCAACCCAAATTCTTTGGCCCCAGTCATGTCAAGAAGGCGATGCGGTTCTCGCCCCTCGCGGCCCAGGCCCTGCTGACCCTTGAACTGCGGCGGGCGGTGACGGAGCGGGACCGGTTTTTTCAGCTTTCGCTGGATGCCATGGCCATTTTCGACAGCAATGGGGGGATCACCCAACAAAACCAAAGCTGGACCGACACCTTCGATCAGGAAGAGCTCGATGCTCGCCAGAAGAATATCTTCAATTTTCTTCATCCGGACGATGGCGGGAAATTCCGCGCCATCGTCGAGGAGTTGCGGCAACAGGAGGGCAAGTCGCTCATTACCTCGCGATTCCGGGACAAAAACGGGAACCATCGCTGGTTTTCCTGTGGCATCGCCTTGTACCAGGACGAATTGCTGTACTACATCGTGGCTCGGGACATCACCGACCGCGTGCTATTTGAACAGCAGCTTGCCCATCAGGCCGGCCACGATTCGTTAACCGGCTTGAAGAATCGGGCACAGTTCATGGAATCGTTACGGCATGTATTTCGAAAATCCTCTTCAGGGAATGGCAGCTTTTTTGCCTTATTTTTCCTGGACTTGAATAAGTTCAAGGAAATTAACGATACGCTCGGCCACGAAATCGGCGACGAACTGTTGAAATCGTTCGCCAATACCTTGAAAGAAGTCGTCCGGGAGGGTGATCTCGTCGCTCGCCTTGGTGGCGACGAATTCACGATCATCCTGCACGATGTCCACGCGCTCGCCGATGTGGAGAGAATCGCGGACCGGATTCATGAGAAATGCCTTACCCCCTACCTGCTCAAAGGGCATCAGGTGCAGGCCTCGACGAGCATCGGCATCGCCTTGAGCTCCACCTATCATGAAAACGAGGAAGCCTTGCTCCATGCGGCCGACTTGGCGATGTACAAGGCCAAGCTCAACAAGAAACTCAAATATTTCATCTGGTAATCGAACCGATGGGCGCCGGGCGGAACACGCGGCTCCTCTCCGCCCCGGTCCTCCTCCCACGGTCGTTTCTCTCGGGGCGGTCGCCCTTTTTCATTGACCATCCTGACTCCATGCACGATAGTGAGCCGGTTGCTTTTATATGAAAGCGTTGGTTCCGGGGGCGTGCCATGCCGGAGTGCCGACCTTTCATTGTTGGGTGTGGCCGGCCGATTTGGTCCAGCCATGCTGGTTATTCGACGTGTTGCCCCGGCGGGAAATCTCGCCCCCGGGCAAGGCGCCGTGTGCGAAACTCGACGGTCATGCCTCAACTCTCCCCATGCAACAGCGCTCGATACCGCTGTTTCCTGCTGTTCGCCACCCTGTTCTCGCTGATCAATGCGCTCGGCTTGCCGGTCAGCGCCGCCGATCCGCAAACGATGTATTCCCGCACCATCCGGGTGGTGATGGACAATAATTATCCGCCCTACACCTTTGTCGACGATCAGGGCGTCATCCAGGGCATCCTGGTCGATCGATGGCGGTTGTGGCAGCAGAAGACCGGCATCCGGGTCGAGATCACGGGCAAAGACTGGAAGGATGCGCTCAACGGCATGCGGGCCGGCGCCTTCGATGTCATCGACACGATTTTCAAGACCGAGGAACGTTCGGACTGGCTCGATTTCAGCCAACCCTATAGCCGCATCGAGGTCGCGACGTTTTTCAACGATGAAATCAGCGGAATCAATGACATCCCCTCCCTGAAGGGATTTGTGGTGGCAGCCAAGGAGGGGGACGCGGTCGTCGATCTCCTGCGGCGCCAGGGCATCGACAACCTGATCCTGTTCAAGGGATACGAGGCGATTATCCAGGCCGCCAAGGCACACAAGGTCAACGTATTTGTAATCGACAAACCGCCGGCGCTCTATTTCCTCTACAAATACGGGATGCAGCAGCAGTACAAGGTTTCGCCGCCCATCAATGTCGGCGAATTTCACCGGGCGGTCCGGAAAGGAAACACCGGGTTGCTGCACGAGGTCGAGACGGGTTTCGCCCTGATATCCCGCCAGGAATCGGAGCGGATCGAAAAGAAATGGTCCGGCTCCCGCCTCCTGAACGTCGTGCCCGTGACCGGACTGTTGGTGAGCGCCGGCGGGCTCGCGGTGGTGATTCTTGGCCTGTTTTACTGGAATCGCATGCTGAGGACGGCGGTGAAGAAACGGACCGCGGAACTGGAGCGCAGCGAGGAGGCCTTGCGGGAAAGCGAAGCACGGTATCGTGAACTGGTGGAGAAGGCCAATTCCATCATTCTACGCATGGATCGCGAGGGCCGGATTCTCTTTCTCAACAAATTCGCCCAACGCTTTTTCGGCTATGCCGGCAACGAGGTGATCGGGCGCAACGTGGTCGGAACCATCGTGCCCGAAACCGACTCCGCGGGAAACGACCTGCGGGCCATGATCGTCGACATCGGGTTGCACCCGGACCAATACGCCGTCAATGAAAACGAAAACATGCGCCGCGACGGGACGCGGATCTGGATCGCCTGGACCAACAAGCCGCTGTACGACTCGGCGGGCGAGGTCGGCGAACTGCTCTGCGTGGGCAACGACATCACCGACCGCAAGCGGGCGGAAGAGGCGCTGCGGCGGGAACGCGAGTGCCTGGAATTCGTGATCGCCGGTTCGCGGCTCGGCACCTGGGAATGGAACGTCCAGAACAACGAGACCGTGTTCAACGAAATCTGGGCACAACTGCTCGGTTACACCCTGGCGGAACTGACGCCCTGCACCTACGAGACCTGGGCTCGGCTGGTCCATCCCGACGATCTGCCGCTGGCCCAGGGGGCCCTGATCAAATGCGTCCAGGGCGAGGCGACCGATTACGACTGCGAAATCCGGATGCGCCACAAGGACGGCCATTGGATCTGGATTCTGGACCGGGGCCGGATCTTCACCCGCGACGCCAAAGGCAACCCCCTGTCGATGTTCGGCACCCACACCGACATCACCGCCATCAAGCGCGCCGAGGAGGAGTTGCAGACCAGTAACGACCTGCTCTCGCTCTTCATCAAGCATTCCCCGATCTACGCCTTCATCAAGGAGGTCACCCCCACCGCAAGCCGGACCTTGAAAGCCAGCGATAATTATCAGGAGATGATCGGCATGCCGGTTTCGGCCATGCTCGGCAAGACCATGGAGGAGCTTTTCCCGGCCGCATTCGCCGCCAAGATAACCGCGGACGATTGGCGGGTCGTCTCCGGGGGTGAGATTCTGCAACTGGACGAGGATTTCAACGGCCGCAACTATACCACCATCAAGTTCCCGATCCGGCTCGGCGGCAAAAATCTCCTGGCCGGCTACACCATCGACCTCACCGCCCGCCGGCAGGCGGAGGAGGAAAAGGACAAGCTGCAAATGCAGTTGACCCAGGCGCGGAAAATGGAGTCCATCGGGCGACTGGCCGGGGGCGTGGCCCACGATTTCAACAACATGCTCGGCGTCATTCTCGGCCACTGCGAGCTGGCGCTCAACCGGCTGCCCCCCTCGCATCCGCTGCATGCCGGCTTGCTGAATATTCGTCAGGCCGCGGAACGGTCCGCCGACCTGACCCGGCAACTCCTGGCCTTTGCCCGCAAGCAGACCGTTGCCCCCAAGGTGCTCGACCTAAACGAAACGGTGACCGGGATGCTGGACATGCTGCGGCGCCTGGTCGGCGAGGACATCGATCTGGTCTGGCAACCGGGTGCCGACCTCGGGTTGATCCGCATCGATCCCTCGCAGATCGATCAGATTCTGGTCAATCTGGTGATCAATGCGCGGGACGCCATCGGCGACCACGGCAAGGTCGTCATCGAGACGGCGGCGGTGACCGTTGACGAGAGCTCCTGTTCCGAGCAGGCTGACACCGTGCCCGGCGACTATGCCCTGCTGGCGATAAGCGATGACGGCGGCGGCATGGATGCCGAAATGCTGTCGCACCTGTTCGAACCCTTTTTTACCACCAAGGAGTTGGGCAAGGGCACCGGATTGGGGCTGGCCACGATCTACGGTATCATCAAGCAGAACAACGGGTTCGTCCATGTCGACAGCGAACCCGGCCAGGGAACGACCTTCAGGGTGTATCTCCCCCGCCAGGCCACCCGGACCGCGGAGGTTCCGACGACAGAACCGGCGAAACCGGTTGTGCCCGGCAGCGAGACCATCCTGCTGGTGGAGGACGAACCCTTGATCCTCGACATCGTCACCACGATGCTCGATGTCTTGGGGTACACCGTCCTGCCCGCGGCCACACCGGGCGAAGCCCTGCGGGTGGCGCGGGAACATGCCGGCGAAATCCATCTGCTGATGACCGACGTGGTCATGCCCGAAATGAACGGCCGGGTCCTGGCCAAGAACCTGTTGTCGCTCTATCCCGGCCTCCGCTGTCTGTTCATGTCCGGCTACACCGCCGATGTCATTGCCAACCACGGCGTGCTCGACGAGGGGGTACACTTCCTCCAGAAACCGTTCGTGCTCAATGTGCTGGCCGCCAAACTCAGGGAGGCGCTGGGGCATGCTGCTGAATGAGCGGCACGGCCGACGAGTGCGGACTCCCATGACCGGAGGGCGTGGTGCAAATCTGGGTTGATGCCGACGCCTGCCCCAGGGCGATCAAGGAGATCCTCTTCCGTGCCGCCGAGCGAACCGGGGTGGCCATGACCCTGGTGGCCAATCAACCGCTCGCCATCCCCCGGCTGAAGAACATCCGATCCTTGCGGGTCGCCGCCGGATTCGACGTGGCTGATAACGAAATCGTGCGGCGGCTGGCAGCCGGGGATCTGGTGGTCACCGCCGATATCCCCCTGGCGGCGGCAGCGATCGCCAAGGGCGGCTATGCCCTTGATCCGCGCGGTGAGTTGTACACCACGGCGAATATCCGCTCCCGCCTCAGTATGCGCGACTTCATGGACAGCCTGCGGGCCACCGGGGTGGATACCGGCGGCCCCGCCGCCTTCAGCCAGGGCGACCGGCAAGCCTTTGCCAATCAACTGGACCGGTTCCTCTCCATTCACTGCCGGCGGGAAAAAGGCGCATGACAACGCCTGCCCCGCTCCTCTCGCCCGAGCCCCCCCGTGCCCGCGCGCCGCTAGCGCGCCAGCATCATCACCCCCAGCCCCATCAGCAGCAGATACACGATCCGCAGATAGGTCCGCCGGTTGATCCGGCCGCTGATCCTGGAGCCGGCATAGGTCCCCAGGAGCACGAACACCACCGTGGCCGCGAAGGTGGTCAGGGTGGCGCGGGTGATCACCCCGCTGGCACCGTGGACCGCGGCGGTGATGTAGCCGTTGAGCACGAAAAACCCGGTGAGGGTGGCCTTGATCTCGTCCTTTTTCCAGTCGGTCAGGGTGGTGTAGATGATGACCGGCGGCCCGCCGGCGCCGACCGAGGCGGTGATGGCCCCGGAGAAGAATCCGGCGACATAGCCCCAAATCACCGGTGGGTTGAGGGGGCGCGGCCGGATGGTCAGGTTGACGGCGCTGATCCCGAGCAACAGCAGCCCCAGGAGCCGGTTAATCACCACCGGGTCGGCCTGCTTGAGCAGGAGGGTGCCGGCAAAGACGCCGGGCAGGGAGCCGACCAGCAGGGGCAGGATCTTGCGCCGGTCGAGGGCGTGGCGCAACTCATAGGCCATGGCCGTGGTGATGGCCAGGCCACTGAGGATCGACAGGGGCACGGCCAGCTTGATATCCATGATCAGGCACAACAGGGGGATGGCCACCAGGCCGCCGCCGAATCCGGTCAGGCCCTGAATGAGGCCGGCGAGCAGGAAAATGAGGCCGGAAAGGAAAAAGACAGTCATGGGAATGGTCGGTCGTTTGTGGTATGAAGATATAATTTGCACGGGGGAGGCGGGGCTAGGCCGATTCCCTCGGGGAAGACTATAGAAGGAAAACCGGAAAGAGCACAAACTTTTTTGGTGCGGCCGGTTTGCCCTCGCGGTGGCGTTGCTCTCCGGCGCCTTCGCGCGGCCCCATGGCGGCTGGCGGCAAGGGCAGGGACGGATCGGCTTGGGGCAGGCAGGCTACCGCCCCGTTTCCCGGCAAGGCTATGATCAAGGAGGACCGGCCATGGGTGCGTCACGGATCGTCGACAGCCATATCCACTGCGGGGTGCAGCACTCCGATCTCCCCTTCGACCGCATCGCCCCCCTTCTCCGCCGGGCCGGCATCGCCGAGGCTTGCCTGTTCGCGCCGGTGGAGGACATCTACGACCGCGACGACCCCGATTTCCGGGACAACCCCAACTGGCGGCGTACCCGACGGGCGGCCAACCGCTACCTGCTCGACCTAGCGGAGGTCGGCGAACCGATCTCCCCCTACCTGTTCGTCTGGAACGATTTCGCCCTCGACGAATTGCGCCATCCCTATCGCGGCATCAAGTGGCACCGCCACGTCGACGAGCCGGAATACCACTACGACGATCCCCGCTGCACCGCCATGATCGCGGCCATCACCCGTCGTCGCCTGCCCATCGTGCTCGAAGAGAGTTTCGCCAATACCCTGCGCTTCATCGAGCGGCTGGCTCCGGAGGCGGTGATCATCATCCCCCATCTCGGCGGCCTCAACGGCTCGTACCGGGCCCTGGACCAGGCCGGCATCTGGCGCCGCGACCACGTCTACGCCGATTCGGCCCTGGCCTCGACCGGGGAAATCCGCCATTTCCTCGACCGCTACGGACCGGAGAAACTGCTCTTCGGCAGCGATTTCCCCTTTGGCGACCCGGGACAGGAACTCCGCAAGATCGAACGGCTGCACCTGGCGGCCGAGGATTTCGCCAAGGTGGCCGGCGGCAATATCCGCCGGCTGCTCGACAACGTTGTCGGGCCGGAATAGAACGGGGGAAATTTCTTGTTTCAAAGCACTAGATTGCTACCGCTCAAATATGACAACATAAAAGACGCTTCGTTTTTTTATCGCCCACGGGGGGGTGGGCTCCTACACCTTCCAGCTTGCCTCTCGGACCGTAGGAACCCACCCCGTGGGCGAAACGAAATTTCAACCAGAGGTGAAACCATGCAATTTTCGGAAGCGCGACCGGGCCGGGTCTTTGTTCTGCGGCTGGAGGACGGCGAAATCGTCCACGAAGTGATCGAGCGGTTTGCCGTGGAACAGCGAATCGAGGCGGCTGCGCTCATCGTGGTCGGCGGCGCCGACGACGGCAGCCGGCTGGTGGTCGGGCCACGGGAAGACCGGGGCCTGCCCTTGGAGCCGATGCAATGCACGCTCCACCATGCCCACGAGGTGGCCGGGGTCGGCACCCTCTTCCGCGACCAGGCCGGGGTGCCGCTGGTGCACATGCACATGGCCTGCGGCCGGGAAGGCGCCACGGTCACCGGCTGCATCCGCGTCGGGGTCAAGGTGTGGCACATCATGGAGGTGATCATCCACGAACTGGTCGGGACCGCGGCAAAAAGGGTGGTTGAGGAACCACTCGGCCTGAAGCTGCTGCGGCCATAACCCGGACGCATGGCCGGAAGCATTCCGGCGAACTATGAGTGAGCAATTATGACCGTCATTCCGGTGCAGGCCGGAATCCAGAATGTGTTGCGTTATCGTTGGTTCTGGACCCCGGCCTGCGCCGGGGTGACGGAACTGCCGGTTTTAGGTTGAAAGCAACATCTGGAATACCCAAAAACATGGTATTACGAAACTCGAAGCGTCGTTGTCGTGGCTTTTTACGAGAGCACCATCTTCGGTTCATTGATCCGAACCTATCGAGGTAGATGCACATGGTTTTGCACAACCAGTCCTTTTCGGGAAGCAACGAGAGCTCGCCAACGACCGCACCGGCCAAGGGCGGGGAGCAATCGCCGCCAACGACTCCGATGACCGTCGGCATCGGGGCCTCTGCCGGCGGTCACGAAGCCCTCGAACAACTGTTCGCCCCTCTCCCCGTCGACAGCGGCCTCGCCTTCGTGGTGGTCATGCATCTGCACGCCGGTGGCCCCTCGCTGCTCACCGATCTCATCCGACGCTATACCTCCATGCCGGTACTAACCGCCGAAGACGGCCTGACGCTCGCTGCGAACACCATCCACGTGGCGCCTCCGGGCAGGGAGCTGACGGTGGCCAGGGGCCGGTTGTACCTGCATCGTGCCGGGGAAGACTCCCATCTTCCCATCGATCGTTTCTTCGCCTCGCTGGCCAAGGACCTGGGCAAACGCGCCGTGGTCGTTGTCCTCTCCGGTTTCGGGTCCGATGGCAGCGACGGGGTGCGGCGGGTGAAGGAGGCCTGCGGCATCGTCCTGATCCAGGAGCCGGCCACGGCGGTCAATGCCCCCATGCCCCAACACGCCATCGACACCGGGGCCGCGGACCTGATCCTGCCGCCCTCGGAGATCGCGGATCGGCTGGTCCGGATCGCGCGGGGGGACTGGTTCCGCTCCCCCTGTCTGCTTCCGGCCAGGGACGAGGAATTGCAGGCGCTGTTCGCCATCCTCAAGGCCAGGACCGGTCACGATTTCAGTTCCTACAAGCGCAATACCGTCCTGCGCCGGATCGAACGGCGGATGGCGGTCACCGGGACCGAAGACATGCGGCAATACCTCGACCTGTTCGAGGAAAACCCCCAGGAAGCCCAGGGCCTGTGCCAGGAACTGCTCATCGGCGTGACCAGCTTCTTCCGCGACCCCGAGGCGTTCGAATTCCTCCGCCACGAGATCATCCCCCGTCTCTTCGCCCAGCGGGAGACGGAAGAGCCGGTCCGGATCTGGCACGCCTGCTGCGCCACCGGCGAAGAGGCCTATTCGGTGGCCATGTTGATCCTGGAGCACCTGGAAAAGGAACACTTGCAGACCAAGGTGCAGATCTTTGCCACCGATCTCGACGAGAAGGCCGTGGCCAAGGCGAGGATCGGCTTCTATGCCGACGACCTCGCCGCGGATGTGAGCCCCGAGCGACGGGACCGCTTTTTCACCCGCGGCGAAGCGGGATGGCACGTCACCAAGCAACTGCGGGAGATGATCGTCTTCGCCCATCACAACATCATCAAGGACCCCCCCTTCTCGCGGCTCAATCTCCTGGTCTGCCGCAACTTCCTCATCTATCTGACCCCCGAGATCCAGAAACTGCTCATTCCGCTGTTTCACCAGGTCCTGACCCCCGGCGGCTTTCTCTTCCTGGGTTCGGCGGAAACGGTGGGGCTCCACAGCAACCTGTTCACCCCGGTCGACAAACGGTGGAAGATCTTCCTGCGCCAGGGGGTCAAGAGCCGGGCCGACATGCTCTTCCCCTTTGCCGAACCGGTCCGCAAGCTCGCCGACATCGAACATGCCGTGCGCTCGTCCGAGGCACACGAGACGGCCACCGTCGCCCTGGCGGAAAAGCTGCTGATGGAACGGTATGTCCCGGCGCGGATGATCATCAACGAAAAAAACGAGGTGGTCCACTTCTCGGATCGGGCGGGCGCCTATCTGTTGACGCCGGGGGGCAAGCCGACCCGCGATCTCCTTAAGATGGCACGGGAGGAGTTGCGTCCTCCGCTCCGGGCCGCCATCTACAAGGCCTTCACCCATCAGCAGGAGATTGCCTACCGGGGGATCCATCTGGCGGTCGAGGGCGGCGCCACCACGATCAACATCGTGGTGGCGCCCATCAAGGAACCGCCCGCCGGGGGCAAACTGGCGCTGGTGATCATCGAGCCCGTTTCGCCCGCCGCTGTCCCGCCGCCGCCATGCATGGAAGTCAGCCAACTCGGCACCACCTCGAAGGATGCGCTCATCCGTCAACTGGAGGAACAACTCCGGGTCACCAGCGAACAGCTCCAGTCCACCAGCGAACAGTTGGAGAGCTCCAACGAGCGGTTCATGTTGACCAACGAGGAGCTGATGACGGTCAACGAAGAGCTGCAATCCACCAACGAGGAACTCCAGTCCACCAACGAGGAGCTGGTCACGGTCAACTCCGAGCTGCAGAAGAAGATGGAGGAGTTGAACCAGAGCACCAGCGACCTGGAGAACCTCTTCGCCAGTTCCGAGATCGCCACCATCTTTCTCGACCGGGAGCTCTTCATCAAGCGGTTCTCGCCCGCCATGGCGACCATTTTCAATCTGATTCCCACCGATATCGGCCGTCCTTTTCGCGTCCTCAACAGTACGATCGACTGCTCGGGCCTGCCTGTCGACGCGGCATCGGTTCTCGACAAGCTCATTCCGATCGAACGAGAGGTGAGCGCCCTTGACGGGCGCAGTTTCATCATGCGAATCCTGCCGTATTGGACATCCGAGGCTATAATCGACGGGATCGTGATCACGTTCGTCGACATCAGCGAGCGCAAACGGGCCGAGGAGGCACTGTATCAGTCGGAATGGCAATATCGCATCTTGTTTGACACCTTGATCGAAGGTTTCTGTACCATCGAAATGATTTTCAACGCTGAAGGGAAGCCGGTTGATTACCGTTTCCTGGAAACGAACCCGGCATTTGAGAAACAAACCGGGTTATCTGGCGTGCAGGGACGGCTCATAAGTGAACTCGCCCCGGAAAATGAGGAGTATTGGTACGAAATTTATGGAAAAGTGGCCCTGACCGGCGAACCGATCCGTTTCGAGCGGGAAGCCAAGGCGATAGGGGGATATTACGATATCTGTGCCTATCGGCTCGGCGGGGCTGAGAGTCGGAAGGTCGCGATTCTGTTCAACAACATCACCGAAAGAAAACGGGCGGAAGAGACCCTGCGGCTGAGCGAGCAGCGCCGCAGCCTGGCCCTTGAGGCCTCGCAGGCGGGGACCTGGGAATGGGACCTGCGGACCAACGACAATATCTGGTCGAGCGAATTGTGGCCGCTGTACGGACTGGAACCGTACGGTTGCGAGCCGTCCTACGAGGAGTGGCGCAAGATCGTCCATCCCGACGACCGGGACCGGACCGAACAGACCATCCAGGAAGCGGTGCGCCGGGGCGAACCGTTCAGCGTCGAGTGGCGCGCCCATGTGGCCACCGGCCCCGAGCGCTGGCTGATGTCCCGGGGCCGGCCGTTGCAGGATGGCGACCACCGGGTGGAGCGTTATCTGGGCATCGTCATGGATATCACCGAACGCAAACGGGTCGAGGAGGAAAAAAAGGCCTTGCAGGCCCAGTTGATCCAGGCCCAGAAAATGGAGGCCATCGGCACCCTGGCGGGCGGCATTGCCCATGATTTCAACAACATCCTCGGGGCGGTCATCGGCTACGCCGAAATGGCGCGAGACGCCTGTCCGACGGGCTCGGCCATTGCCCACGATCTCGACAAGGTGCTGGACGCCGGCATCCGGGCGGCCGGCCTGGTCAAGCAGATCCTGGCCTTCAGCCGTCAGACCAGCAACGAGCGCATCCCGCTGGAACCGGTCCACCTGGTCAAGGAGGCCGTCAAACTGCTGCGGCCCGCCCTGCCGTCGACCATCACCATCAGGCAGCGGTTCGATGCCGCCACCGGCTCCATCCTGGCGGACCCCACCCAGTTTCATCAAATTGTGATGAATCTCTGCACCAATGCCTTTCACGCCATGGAACAAACCGGGGGTATCCTCGAAATCGTCCTCAAGGAACGGACCCTGACCGCGGAAGATCTCCAGCATCGACCCACGGTGCACCCCGGCAAATTCATGGTGCTGTCCATCGCCGACACCGGTCCCGGCATCCCGCCGGAGATCCGGGACAAAATTTTTTATCCCTATTTCACCACCAAGGAGGTGGGCAAAGGCACCGGCCTGGGATTGGCCATCGTCCACGGCATTGTCACCGCCTCCGGCGGGTTTGTGACCTGCGCCAGCGAACCGGGATCCGAGACGGTGTTCGACGTCTATTTCCCCACCATCATGCCGGAAGCGGCCCCGGAAGCAATGAAGAGCACAACCATTCCCACCGGCAAGGAACGGGTCTTGTTGGTGGACGACGAAAAGATCCTGGCCGAGATGGGCCAAGCCATCCTCGAGCGCCTGGGGTACACGGTGACCGCCCGCACCAGCAGTTTGGAGGCGTTGCTGACCTTCCAGAAATGGCCGGACCGGTTCGACGCCGTCATCACCGATCAGACTATGCCCGGCATGCAGGGGATGGATCTGGCCAGGAGGCTGCTGCAGATCCGGCCCGATCTCCCCATCATCCTCTGCACCGGGTACAGCAGCCTGGTCGATGAGGGACAGGCCCGGTCCTACGGCATCAAGGGCTTTGCCCTGAAACCGCTGACCAAGAACGGATTGGCCGCGCTGCTGCGGAAGGTGCTGGACGACGCCGCGGTGGACAACACGGGGGGCTTGGCCTGAAGCCGCGGCCAAAGCGCCGAAGAGGACGCCGAAGGCCACATTCCTGACCGAACGGCCAAGACACGGGCGGGTCGGGGGCGGCCCGCTTTCGCAATACCACCAACCACAAGGAGGCAACCATGGCATACACCCATCTGCTCGTCGAGGTCGGCGAGCGTTTTGTCGGCACCGTCACCCTCAACCGTCCGGACGAGTTGAACACCTTCAACAGCCTGCTGGCCGAAGAGCTGACCACCGCCCTGCTGGCCATGGATGGCGATCCCCGGGTGCGGGTGGTGGTCGTCAAGGGCGCGGGCAAGGCCTTTTGCGCCGGCATCGACATCAACGAGCTGGCCGACAAGACCGCCATGGAGTACCGGCAATGGATCGAACACATGGAGCAGCCGCTGATCGCCATCTCCCGGATGAAGAAGCCGGTGATCGCCCAGGTGCACGGCGTGGCCGCGGCCAACGGCATGGGGCTGGTGGCCGCCGCCGATCTGGCGATTGGGGCCAGCAACGTCAAGATGGGGTTGACCGCGATCAACGTCGGCCTGAACTGCGTCGGCCCGATCATTCCGGTGGCCCGGTGCGTGGGGCGGAAAAAGGCCCTGGAACTCCTTTTGTTCGGCGAGCTGATCAAGGCCCCGGAGGCCCAGGCCCTCGGCCTGCTCAACCGGGTGGTGGACAACAAGGAGGTCCTGGAGACCGAAACCATGGCCTGGGCCGAAATCCTGGCCAAAAAGAGCCCGCTGGCCATCCAGATCGCCAAGAAAGGGTTTTACGCCTCCGAGGACCTGGCCTACGACCGGCAGTTCGACCTGATGAACGAGGCCTTTGCCCGGTTGTGCACCACCCACGACGCCAAAGAAGGGGTGCAGGCCTTTTTGGAGAAACGGATCCCCCGGTGGCAGGAGCGCTAGGACGAGCGATGCATTGACCCAACCCTTTGGCAACGGGAAGACGACATGACCATACCCGAACTCCTCAAGCTGGCCAGCGGTTGCTGGCAACCCTGCACCCTGCACGCCGGGGTCAAGCTGGATGTCTTCAGCCACCTGGCCCAAGTCTCCATGACCACGGCGGAACTGGCCACCCGCATCGATGCCGATGTCCGGGGGCTCGACCTGCTCCTCCATGCCCTGGTGGCCATGGACCTGCTGACCAAGGCGGACGATCGCTTTGCCGCGACCCCCTTCAGCGCCGAACACCTGGACCGGCAGTCGCCTCAGTATCTGGGCCATATCATCATGCACCACCATTTCCTGGTCGAGGGCTGGGCCAGGCTGGACGAGGCCGTCCGCACCGGGCGGCCGGTGCGCAAGCGTTCGTCCCACGACACCGAGGGCCTCGAACGGGAGAGTTTCCTCCTCGGCATGTACAACCTGGCCTCCCAACTTGCCCCGCGCGTGGCCGCGGCCATCGATCTGGGCGGCCGGCGCCGGTTGCTCGACCTGGGCGGCGGCCCCGGCACCTATGCCATCCATTTCTGCCGCCACCACCCCGAGCTGACCGCGGTGGTGTTCGACCTGCCCACCACCCGTCCCTTTGCCGAAGCCACGGTGGCTCGCTTCGGCCTGACCGACCGCATCGCCTTTGTCGCCGGCGACATTATCGCCGATCCCATCGGCTCGGGTTTCGACGTGGTGTGGATTTCCCATCTCCTCCACGGCGAAGGTCCGGAGACCTGCGCCGCCATCCTGGCCAAGGCGGCCGACGCCCTCGTCGACGGCGGGACGGTGCTCATTCAGGAGTTCATCCTGGAGGACAGCCGCACCGCGCCGCTCCACCCGGCCCTCTTTGCCCTGAACATGTTGATCGGCACCCCGGAGGGTCAGGCCTATGCCCAGGGCCAACTGGTCACGATGCTGACGGATGCCGGCTTCGGGGAGGTGCGGCGGTTAGCCGTTAACCTGCCTAATGGCGCCGGTATCCTGGCGGCGACCCGTTAACACCAACCCGGCCTTGCGGCCGGCCGACGACCACTCCCCGGAGGACAATTCCCATGCGAGTCTCTTGCCCCATGCCAGCCGTATTGGTTGCTTCTTTGCAGATGATCTTGGCATTTCTGCTCACCCTGACCCTCGGTCCCCTCACCGCCACCGGAGTGGAGGTGGTGAAACGGGACGTGCTCAAGACCTCGGCCGGCGATGTCGAGATGATCTTCCTCGGGCACGCCTCGCTGATGCTGACCTTTCGCGGCATGATCATCCACTTCGACCCCTACGGCAAGATGGCGGATTACTCCAGGCTGCCCAAGGCCGACCTGGTGTTCGTCACCCACGACCACAACGACCATTTCGACCTGGCGGCCCTGCAAAGCATTCAGAAAAAGGGAACCATCGTGGTCCTGCCGCCAATCTGTTCCGAAAAGGTGCCGGAGGGCTGGATCGTGGAAAACGGGGAGACCCTGACGGTCAAGGGGATCGAGGTGCGGGTTGTTCCGGCCTACAACCTGGTCCACCGGCGGGAGACCGGCCAGCTTTACCATCCCAAGGGCATCGGCAACGGCTATGTGCTGACCTTTGGCGACAAACACCTCTATGTGGCCGGCGACACGGAAAACCTGGCGGAGATCAAGGCGCTGAAAGGGATCGACTGCGCCTTCCTGCCCATGAGCGTGCCGTCGACCATGTCGCCGGAGATGGTGGCCGACGTGGCCAAGGGGTTCAAGCCGAAGATCCTCTACCCCTACCACTACAACGACACCGACCCGACCAGGCTGACCGCCCTGCTCAAAGGCGTGCCCGGCATCGAAGTCCGTATCCGGCAGTTGCGGTGAGGGTGCAATTCGCCTTTACAGCCAAGATGACGTTTCTTTTGTAGGTTGGGCTGAACGGCTGTTCGTGAACCCCAACAGTATCCCGTTGTGGCCGGAGAGTCGTTGGGCATCGCTGGGCTCAGCCCGCGTGCCGGGCGTTTCCAATCAGGGGTGGGAGGAAGAGACATGACGCTTCAACGGATGGACAATGTTCTCATCGTGGTCGACGACCTTGAGGCTGCCAAGGCGTTCTTTATCGAGCTCGGCATGGAGCTGGAGGGCGAGATGCCCGTCGAGGGACGTTGGGTTGACCTTGTCGTTGGGCTCGAGAACGTTCGAGCCGAGATTGCGATGATGCGGACCCCGGACGGCCACGGTCGGCTTGAGCTGACCAAGTTCCACGCGCCGGCGGCGGTCAGAGCTGAGCCGAAGAACGCACCGGTGAACACACTGGGTATACGTCGCATCATGTTCGCCGTCGACGACCTCGAGGACGTCCTCGCGCGCTTGCGCGCTCATGGCGCTGAACTCGTTGGCGAAGTGGCCCAGTACGAGGACCTGTACCTCGGCCCTGAGGGCATCATCGTCGCGCTTGCCCAGCAACTCTGACAAGGCGTTGCCCCCTGAACGCAGTCCGGATGGTATCATGCCGGAAATCATTGAGATTTCTCCTCGCTGTGCTCGTCGCAATGACACCCCGGGACGTCATCTCGAACGCAGTGAGAGATCTCGTGCCATCAAACGGGTCTCTGGCTGAAGATTGATGATAATCAGGATTGGATATAGGGGTTATTGAAAACCCATCAGGCATAGAACCGCTCAGCAATCGAGCGAAAGGAGGTTATCCTCTTCCAGGGCTGCAACTCGGCAAGCCGGATATCCGAGCAAGAATCGTCAACGATGAGCACCAGGTCATTTCAGTCCAAAACTTTAAAAAGGAGGGGGTGCAATGGAAGAGAAGATGCGAGTTATGACCGAAAAACCCTTGAACGCTGAAACCCCGGTCGAATTCCTGCGTTCATGGATCACTGCCAATGCCGTTTATTTTGATCGAAATCAGGGAGAATTTCCCAAGGAACCCGTCTCGTTGCACGAGTGGGTGCTGGTGGTTGACGGGGAGGTCGAAAAGCCCACCCAGCTCACCATGGACCAGATCCTGCGCATGCCCAAGGCGATCGTTGCCAACACCTTTGAATGCTCCGGCAATGGGCGCTCCCTGCTCCAGGAAAAGGCAAAGGGCAATCCGTGGACCATTGGCGGGGTTGGCAATGCGGTGTACGGGGGGGTCTGGCTCCGGGATGTCTTGCAGGCCGCCGGTGTCAAGAGCAGCGGCCAACATGTCAGTTTCGAAGGGCAGGACCAGCCGCTGGGTTCGGCAGGGATCAAGTTCATTCGCAGCATCCCCATGGAGAAGGCCCTATCGACCACGCTGCTCGCCTACGAGATGAACGGCGAGCCCTTGCCGCTGAAACACGGGTATCCCCTGCGTGCCCTGGCTTTGGGCTGGACCGGGGCCAATTGCGTGAAGTGGCTCCGCAATATCCGGGTACTGGAACGTCCCTACGAGGGATTCTTCATGGACAATGTCTACCGCACCTTCCAAAAGGAGCAGGATCCCAGGTCCGGCGAGGTGGTCACCCAGATTCAGATCAAGTCCTTCATTACCCAGCCGCTCATGGGGGAAGAGCTGGGCATGGGCACGATCGTCATCCTCGGCACCGCCTATGCGGGAGAGTCCGGCGTGGAGCGGATCGAGGTATCGACGGACAACGGCAAAAGTTGGGCGGAGGCACAATTTATCGGCCCGCATGAAGCATTTGCCTGGCGTCAGTGGCAGTACCTCTGGCAAGCCAAGGAAACAGGGGATTTCAAGCTGATGTCCCGGGCGACCGATTCGCAGGGCAAGGTGCAACCGATGCACACGGACTGGAATGTCCTCGGATACGGCAACAATGGGGTCGAGGAGCACGCCATCATAGTGCAGATCGGATAATCCGGGGCTGATCCCGCAACCCTCCTTTTGCCGGCAGGCTGCAAAGCGGGTGAATCACAGCGGATCAAGTTCTGCTTGGCATTAATTGATGGTCGTGGGATCGCACAGGAGTTCGGCATCTGATGAAACCTTGCCACAGGCGGCACACGAATATTTCATGACCGCTGCTTTATCCTCGCAAACCTTGTCGACGTCGGCAATACCGCACAGGTTATCCTCCACCACATCGGTCGGATTGCAGAGGCTGGTTGAATCCTCTGCGGTAACACCACAGTTCTTACAGGTATAAATCATGGTCATCCTCCCCTTCAACGAAGCAGATTATAATTGAACTCATATATGACGGTTCCGCAACGAGCGGGAAATCCTTGGTTTTGTCACTTCGAACCCAGTGAAAATCTTTGATGCTTCTCGTCGCCTTACTCCTCGCGATGACAGCACTCCCTTTGCTGCGAGACCATCAGACAATCGAGAAGCCTGATGGAAAAATTAAGATAGACTAAAACAATGTCAACGATTGGCGCTTAACCGACTGGAATAACTTGGGGGCAGAGCAAAAAACGGGGCAAGCAGGTCGAAAAAGCATCATGGGAGGATGAGATAATTCGCAGGCATGGCCCTCCCCTACCCCCATGTACAACCCAGGGGGCGCAGGAGCGGGCCATGCCCGCGATATTAATCTCGGATTGTCGCCTCCGCTCGGGTGCCATTTCCGTTCAGGTTGCAATAAACCCAAAAAATATCAACAAATTCAAAAATTTATTTTATCATGAACTATGGATCGAATCATAGGAAAACGCAGAAAATACCTCAACACTTCGGTGATCATCCTGGTCGCCGATTTCAATGGCGATCAGGAGATCATTTTTGAAAGGCGCAACCACGCCATTCCGCAAGGAGATGAAATATGCTTCCCTGGGGGCAGGATTGATGAATCCATCGACAGCACTCCGGAGCAGGCTGCCATCAGAGAAGCCTGCGAAGAACTGGGAGTGTCTCCCGACCGGATCGTTGCTGTCCAATACCTGGGAACGCTTATAGCCACCTTGGGAGTGGCCGTCGATGCCTTTGTCGGCACCATCAAGATTGATTCCTGGGACGAAATCCATCCCAATGCGGCTGAGGTTGAATCAATCTTCAGCATCCCCATCGCCTGGTTTCAGACCCATGATCCCGAGGAATATCAAGTCAAGCTTGAGGTGCATCCCTATGAACTCGATGAAAACGGTCATCCTCGATACCTGTTGCCTGTGGGTGAACTGGGGATTCCCGAGCGGTATCACCAATCATGGAGCGGCGGCACCCTGCCCATCTATGTCTACCGGACCGAGCACGGCCTGATCTGGGGAATAACCGCTGAAATCATGCGGGAATTTGTCCAATATTTCGAGTCCGGCCAGATGAAATGACGATCTGCCTTCCCCCATCCTCGCGAGATGCAAGGGGCGATGTGATCATTTGGCAAGGGCATCTTCTGCCATCTACCTTCTCTTCCATTCATCAATGAGGATCTTCCGTGAATACCGATATCCCGTACAACCTTGTTCCTGCCGACGAAATTTCCCGCCGTGTATCAAGGCTCCAGCACCGGTTGCAAGAAAAGGCCCTGGATGGGGCCCTCATCCTGGACCCTGTGAACATGTACTACTACACCGGGACGATGCAACAGGGGGTGGTCTTTGTCCCGGCGGAGGGGGAAGCGGTCTTCCTGGTCCGGCGCAGTTATGAGCGGGCGCTGCGGGAAACACCGTTGCAACGGGTTGTTCCCTTGAAGGGGTTCAGCCAATTGCAGCCGACCCTGGCCGATCTGGGCCTGCGGACCCATGTCCTGGGGGTGGCGGAAGCGACATTGTCGGTGGCCATGTTCAAGACCCTGGCCAAGGCGTTTCCAGGGGCAACCCTCACCGATATCAGCACCCTGCTGGGTATGGTGCGGGCGGTGAAGTCCGACTACGAGGTGGGGCTCATCCGTAATGCCGGGGAAATGCACGAGATAGTCTACGATGCCATTCCGGCCATGCTCCGCGAAGGGATGACGGAATGGGAGCTCGGGGCCGAGATCCACCGCAAGATGATGGCGTTGGGCTATACCGGCATTGCCCGGTTCGCGGGGTATGGCATGGAGTTGTTTTTGGGGATCGTCAGCTTTGGCGAATCGGGCAACTATCCCACCGCCTCCATCGGGCCGGGCGGCCTGACCGGGCTTGCTCCGGCCTTTCCCCTGGTCGGGGGCATGAGGAAACTGGGCCGGGGCGAACCGGTCTTCGTGGACACCGGCTTTGGCTACGAGGGATACTTCACCGATAAGACAAGAATCTTTTCCCTCGGTGCCCTGCCCGAAGCTGCAATGCAGGCGCACCAGGTCTGCCTGGACATCCAGGAGGCTATCCGCTGTCGCCTCGTACCTGGCGCCATCCCTTCCCGGATCTACGAGGAGATCGACAACCAGTTCATTCGTCCCCGTAACTTCGGCCAGCATTTCATGGGGTTTGGCAGCAACCAGGTGCCCTTTCTTGGCCACGGCATCGGATTAGCTATTGACGAATTCCCGGTAATCGCGAACAAAGTGCATACACCCCTTGAGGCCAACATGGTTATTGCCGTGGAGCCGAAGAAGGGCTTGGCAGGCCTTGGCCTGGTCGGGGTGGAAAACACCTTCCGGGTCACCGCCCAAGGGGGAGAACGATTGACTCCCGGCTCGGACGAGGTCACCGTGGTGTGACCCGGGCTTGATCGAATCGCACCCGGCTATTGAAGGAAAGAGGAGCTTTTTACAAAATGACAAAAACAAACTCTGCCGCTCGCTCGCCTTTCGCGGGGCAGAGGCAATTTATCTTGTCATTTCGAGCGATAGCGAAAAATCTTATTTTTGGGGACAATGAGATTTCTCCCGGTCGAACAACCACCCACACCGTTCATTTGCCAGAGCCTCAGAGGAGAAACGAGTGCAACCCAACATTGTGATCAGAGACGAAGTTGCCGCCGATGCGGCCGCCATTGCCGAGGTGACGGTTACCGCCTTCCAGACCCTGGCGATCAGCCACCATACCGAGCAGTTCATCATCGCAGCCTTGCGGGCGGCCAGGGCGCTTACGGTGTCGCTGGTCGCGGAGCTGGATGGAAAGATCGTCGGTCATGTCGCCTTTTCCCCGGTGACCATCTCGGACAACACGCCCAACTGGTATGGCCTGGGGCCGGTCTCGGTGCTGCCGGAGTATCAGCGGCGAGGCATCGGCACGGCCCTGATCCGGGAAGGGTTGTCACGACTGAAAACGCTGCACGCCTCCGGCTGCTGCCTGGTGGGCCATCCGGAGTATTACCGACGGTTCGGGTTCGCGAACCACCCGGAACTTGTCCTGGAGGGGGTACCGCCGGAGGTCTTTTTCGCCCTGCCCTTCAGGGAACCTGCTCCCCAAGGTGCGGTTCATTTTCACCAGGCCTTCATGGCGGATGGTGCTCAGCAGGTTTGAGACAGGCTTTTTATCGCCCACGGGGTGGGCTCCTACCTGGGTCCATCAGGGTGTAGGAGCCCGGACCTCCGGGCGAAAAGTTCATTGCCAGAACTAAACAACTTATATTTTCTCAGCAAAACGAGACGTTATCCAACACGAGGAGCAGGAAATGTCTGATGAATTCGGTACAGTGATATTGCAGGCCAATTGGTTCCGCGACGAGGACTTTGAAAAAAAAGTACCCGGCCTGACCTTTCTCTCAGGCGATCAGGTTGGGCGCCGGATCATGCTGGCTAACGACCGCATCACCATGGGGCGCTCTCCTGAAGCAACGATCATGCTGAGGGATACCCTGGTCTCGCGCCTGCATCTCGCCATTGGCTTCAATCCTGAACTCGGCAGCTATGTGATCCAGGATTTGAACAGCACCAACGGCTCGTTCCTGAACGGGATGCGGATCACCGAAGCAACGCTCAAGGAGTCGGACAAGATCCTGATCGGCAACACCATCCTCCGTTTCGGCTGGTCCGACGTCTTTGACCTCCAATACCAGAATGAAATCGACAACCTGCTCAATATCGACGAACTGACCGGGCTCGTGGTCAAGCGCAGGTTCGACGAGGAACTGGATCGATTCATCGCGGTCGCTCTCACCAGGGGGGCGGATCTGGCCATGATCATGATGGACATCGACGGGGTCAAACAGATCAACGACACCCATGGCCACGCCTTTGGCGCCTATACCATCAGCCAGACCGGGAAACTGATCAAGGCGATCACCAACCACAAGGGGTTGGCGAGCCGGTTCGGCGGCGACGAATTCATGGTGTTCCTGCCCAACTTCAAGCTGGAGGCCGCCGAACAGCTTGCGGAAACCATCCGCTCCCAGGTCGAGACCTATAATTTCGAGCTGGAGGGAATCCGCCTTCGGCCCACCATCAGTATCGGGCTCAGCATCCTCAAAAAGGACGACACCATGGCCTCGCTCTTCAAGCGTGCCGATGAGGCCCTCTACATCTCGAAACGAACCGGCAAGAATAAGGTCAGCACTGTTCTATGATAAATCTGTCGACTTCCAGCTCTCCTCGGTCACTGGAAAAAGTTAGTAGGTTGGGGTGAGGAACGAACCCCAACATTGTGCTATATTCGTGACGAAGGCGACGTCACCAGACACTTGGCATATCAAGGCAGGGACGATTGACCGCGACTGGGGGTGGTCTGCGAAAACGATAAAAAGGGCTATGACGAGCGATAATGATATTGTTGGGGTTCGTTCCTCACCCCAACCTACCGGGCTTGTCTGGATATAATCTTCGATTATTTTCCTAACAACACTGTTGTGCACAAAGGAGAATCTAATGTTATCTCTCGATCTTAACGATAAAGAACTTTTCGGAAATGATGCTGGTGAAGACGAAACCCCATCAGTCTTGGAATCGTATTTCATTGATTTAGATGATTTTGCGGAATTCTATTCGCAAACGCAAAATCTTTGTGTTGCAAGTGCTAGAAAAGGGATGGGTAAGTCTGCACTATTAAACAAATTTGCGTATACACTTGAAAGGTGTGAGAATGATTGCACTGCAATAGTTATTAGAACAACAGGTAATGCGTTGTTAGGTCTCGGCGATTTTAATGATAAAGATCCAGCATATTTAGAAAATTATTGGAAGCAAATTATTTGCAAGAAGATTAATATTGAAATCGGAAAAACCATTGGCATTGCATTATCTAATGACAAAATATCAATGGTTGAGGCCGCTGAGCTTGAGGGAATAAAAAACAGAAATATTGTTGGTTCGCTATTATCCAGAATAAATGGGAAAATTCCAACGCTTGACATAGAATTAAAAAGTTCATTTCCTGAAAATTGGCAATCTCATCTGAATCAATACCAAGACAGACATAAGGATTCTACTGTCTGGCTTCTTGTTGATGACATTGATGCTAAATATGTCGACAATAATGAATACCAGAACAGGATTGGGTCATTCTTTACCGCAATACGAGGTCTTGCGAACGAAGTTAATAATTTAAAAATAAGATCAACAGTAAGGACTGATGTTTGGAATAATTTGCGTCATTTAGAGGATTTAGACAAGTGGGAGCAATATATTATTGAAATAAATTGGACTAAAAGACAATTGCGAGACATGCTTTCAAAAAGAATACTGTCTTACGTACAACGGAAACACCCTTTATCAAAAGAAGCTCAATACAGATATGTAGAAAATTATGACAAGATTTTCAATCTGGTATTCATGAGCAAAATACCATGGAGCGGAAGGCCAAGAGAACCTTTTGATCCAATTAAAATTCTTTCAAATAATAGGCCCAGATGGATGGGGCAATTGTGCCGGATGGCAGCAAGGCAAGCATATAAAACGAATAATGCTATTATCGGCATCAACCAAATTGACGAAATATTAGAGCAGTTTGGAAAATACAGGAAAAATGATTTAATTAAAGAGCATAAGCACCAATATAGCGATTTGGATAAACTAATAGACGCGTTTAGGACCAAATCGCGAGAATACAACTACAAAAATCTGCTTGAAATAATAAGCAAGAATTACGTTTTTAGAACAGGAGCTAAGAAAATACCATCGATCGATGGTGTAATGTACAGCTCACCAGCCCAGCTAGGTTCTTTTTTATACAAAATTGGATTTATATCAAACAGTCATGGTGACGGTGTTGGTTTTACTCACTATTATGAAGACCCAGATTTGTTCAATACTCAAATTAACATTAACAACGAATTGATTTGGGCGATATACCCAAGTTATCGAAAATACTTGAACATTAAATAAACACAACAAATCACTTCAGCGGACCAGGTTAACGCTGGCGTGTTTTTCTACAACTTCAGTGGCCGAGTCCGCTGATTTCATCGTTATGCCTCAAAACAAAATCGGCTTGACCACAAGTACGAAGTAACGTACGTTTTTGTCCATGGAGGTGGCAACATGACTACATTAAACGCCACGGAAGCACGGGCGAAACTGTACAACTTGATCGACCAAGCTGCGGAAACGCACCAACAAATCGTTATCACTGGAAAAAGGCACAATGCGATCCTCCTGTCCGAAGAAGATTGGAGCGCTATCAACGAAACCCTCTATCTTTTGTCCGTGCCTGGAATGAGGGAATCGATCAAGGAAGGACTCGAGCAAGACCTTGATGAGTGTTCCAAGGAACTTGATTGGTAATGTGGACCCTGTATTTCACGAAACAGGCCCAAAAAGATGCGAAAAAGTTGAAAGTGGCCGGCCTCAAGGAAAAAGCGGAAATATTGCTGGCGATACTGAAAGTTGATCCCTTGCAAACCCCATCACCCTATGAAAAGCTGGTCGGAGATTTGGCGGGCGCATACTCTCGTCGCATAAATATCCAACACCGGTTGGTCTATCAAGTCGTTGAAGCAGAGCATGCCGTCAAAGTATTAAGAGCTTGGACTCACTACGAATAATTCCCGAAGCAACATTTCTCCGTCCCTGTTGACTTCCTGAAAATCGTCTTTTCGCAACCACCTTTGTAATCCATAAAAATCCCATGAAAATCACCTTAGATCCCATTGAAATCCGGGTGCTGGGCAGCCTGATGGAAAAGGAACTGGCCACGCCGGAGTATTATCCCTTGTCGTTGAATGCCCTGGTCAACGCCTGCAACCAGAAGACCAACCGGTCGCCGGTGCTTGCCCTGGACGAGCAGACGGTAAGCGAGGCGGTGCGCTCACTCAAGGACCAGCGCATCGTCTACCAGAGCGACGCCAGCCGGGTGCCGAAATACTGGCAGGCCTTTGCCAAGGACCACGACCTCACCAGTCGCGAATCGGCCCTGCTCAGCGTGCTCCTGCTGCGCGGGCCGCAGACCACCGGGGAACTGCGCGGCCGGGCGGACTCGATGTGCCCCTTCGAGAGCCTGGAAGGGGTGACGCTCTCCCTGGACAACCTCATCGCCGCCGGCCTGGTGGCGCAGCTCCCCCGGCAGCCGGGCCAGAAGGAACAACGCTACATCCACCTGCTGGCCGCCGACGCCGTCGACCTAGACCAGATGGCCGCCCAACCGCAACCGGCGGTGAGTGGCACGCGGCCACCGGCGGACGATCGCCTGACCGCGCTGGAGCAGACCGTGGCTTCCTTGCGGGAGGAGCTGGAACAGTTTCAGGCCGACTTCCTCGCCTTCAAACAGCATTTTGAGTAGGGTGAGGTTTCGCTGCGAGATAGCTCACTCCGCTCGAAACGACAACCGGATGGATCCATGACGCAGGAACGTCCCGGCTGCGTTCCCACGCTGGAGCGTGGGAACGATCGTTCGGGAGAAATCTCCTGTCTGGAAGAACGAGATTGCTCGCTGCGCTCGAAATATGACAGCCGAAAGGCCTTCCCATTTCCGGATTCATATCGCGGGCATGGCCCGCTCCTACGACGCGTTGGGTGGTGATGCGGGGGGTAGGAGCGGGCCATGCCCGCGAAAAAGGGTTCTTGCCTTGTGTGGCAATACCTCCCTTCCGAAGCAAAGGTTTTTCCGGCTAAGGCCTTTATATGACAACCTCCTCCGCTCGAATTACCTTTATATGACCATGGTCGATCGCTCTTCGTCACCCCGGCGCAGGCCGGGGGTCCTGGCCCCCACGACGGCCACCCCCTTTCGCCCCAGGCGACATCATCACCCATATTTTCCTTACCGAGACACCATCATGCCAATCAACGCCACCCTGACCACCCCCCTGGGCCTTTTCACCCTGACCGCCGACGAATCCGGCCTCTGCAGCCTCTCCTTCCCCCAGGAGCCCCCGTCCGCTCCTCCCGCCCCCCTGGTGGAGATCGCCGCCCATCCGCTGCTGCGCGAAGCGGGCCGACAATTGCTGGCCTACCTGGACGGCACCCGGCGCGACTTCGACCTGCCCCTGTCGATCCACGGCACCGCCTTTCAGCAGCAGGTCTGGGAACAGCTCCGCGCCATTCCCTACGGCCGGACCATGACCTACGCCGAACTGGCCGAGCGGATCGGCGACCGGCGCAAGGCCAGGGCCGTGGGCGGGGCCGCCCACGCCAATCCCGTGGGTATTGTCATCCCCTGCCACCGATTGATCGGCGCGGGGGGCAAGCTGACCGGTTTCGGGGGCGGGTTGCCCATGAAGGAAGCCCTGCTGGCCCTGGAGCGGCGCACCGTGGAAAAGATGAAAAATAGCGCGTAAATCTGACCAAAATCCGATACGATACCCCATCAGCGCACTTCAGGGAGGAAGGATTATGGTGGATATTATCATCGGCTCAATCGAACCCCTCGGCTCGCCGACCAACAAACCCGGTTCCGGCGGCACGCCCATCGAGGCGGAACTGCTCCACGTGCGCGACCCCCGCCAGCGCATCGTTGGTCCCCTGGGCCAGGAGCGGCGCAAACAACCGCGCCAGGACCCGCAACACGGCAAGGTCCTCACTCTGCTCATCCCCGACAGCGCCATCCTGCCCAAGGACCTGGATGTCAAAAAGTACAAGGTCCTGATCCGGTTCATGCGGAAATGAAAACGCCCCCCTGACCGCGACATGATCAGGGGCTATTGGTGTTCCAGGAGTTTCGGCCAAAGGAATTTGATCAAGACTCCTGCGCGGACAACGTGACCATCCCTCGGTCAGCCCCCTATCGCGAGCAAACCGTGCCCCTCACCGCATGGTTCCCCTCGGACCGGCCTGTTCGCCTCACCCCCCTGTGTCACCCCATGGAAAGACATTGACTTCAGGAGAGATCAAGAGCAGCTTTTAAAGAGCGAAGCCGAACCCCTTTGACGGGCAATGATCCGCATCGGCCGCCTTTGCTTTTGGTGCCGGCCCCGCAGGGCCGAGATTCCAATAAAGGAGGTGTTCGCATGGATCCGAAGAGTGGCAAACTTCTCCTGGCGGGAACAATTCTGGCCTACTGCCTGGTCGGCGCGGAAATCATCATCATGATTTCTCCGTTCGCCCTTTATTTTTATTCCGTCTACGGGCCGATCCTCAACCTGCTGACAGCCTCGCCGGTGACGAGCTGGTTGACCGAATTCTTCCTGCCCCACCTGGTTTTTCCCGACAATCCGCTGCTCACCGCCCTCTTCTCCCTCCAGATCTGCCTGGTGGTCGGGCCGGCACTCTTCCTCAGTGCCGCGATTCCCCTGTATTACGGCCGATTTACCGGCAAAGGCGTGGTCCGCTCCGGGTTGTACGCCCGAATACGTCACCCCCAATATCTCTTCCTTGCCCTCTCCGGATTCGGGCTCCTGCTCTACTGGCCGCGATTCATTATCCTCATCCTGTTCATCACCATGCTCTATGTATATTACCTGCTCGCCCGCAATGAGGAATGGCGGATGCAGCGGGAGGCGCCGCTGGTCTATGCCGCCTACATGCGGTCGACCTCGATGTTTTTGCCGGGTGAGCCGGGCGGCAGAACGTTTCGCCTGCTCCTGGGCTGGATCCGCCCCCGGTGGCTGGGGCTTCTGGTCAGCTACTGTGGCGTCCTGGTCTTTTCGGTCTTGTTGGCCCTGTCAGTGCGCACCTTTGCCATCAGCACCATCCCGCACACTGTAGACCCTCGGACCGGAACAATGCTCGTCTCCGTCTTTCCGCTCCCGGCCACCGAGATGCGGGAAATCTACCGGGTCGCCATCGAAAATAGTGCCGTGCAACAGGCATTGGCGACGAAACCGGGGACCAATCTGGTCTATCTCATGCCCGGCGATTTTTTTCTCATGGCGCTGGTCACCGACGAGAACCGGGTGTTCTCCGAGGATATGATCGCCCGGTTTCCGGAAATCCTGGAATGGCATGAGCATAAATTCAAGGGAGGCCTGGGGAAATTTTTCCGCATTTTCTACAACTTCGTCAAAACATTCAGCACGGTTCAGACGGATCACGAGACCGAGCGCCTGATTTTTGTCCAGGTCAGCAAACCGGGGGGTCCGGCGGTGTCAGCCCAGCATATTTTCGACCTCGGGTTGCAGCGAATCCCTGCCCTGATCGTTGATATCGACAGCGACAGCCAACAGGTCCGTTCGGTGGTCAGGACATCGGAGAGCCACAAGTGGGGATCGATGCCGATGCCCACTTTTTGAGGGGAAGAAATTGCGGGGAACCGGTCATTAGATGTCACCATGGTGCGTTCCTCGGCAGGCAATTTCGCGTTGCACCGATTTTCAAAAGGAGAGCGGGATACCGGCGGAGAGACTCAGCTTCTCGGCTGTCCCACCCGATCCAGGAGTACCACAAGAACGTTGGCCCGATGCAAAGAAAAGGGTATGATACAGAATACTGGTCACCATCCAAGGACGAGTGCCGAAACGTCCGGACTCATCGCTACTTTCTTTGCAAGGAGGACTTCATGATGGAAGACAAAAGCATTACCGTGACCTGCCCCAAATGTGGTGTCAAGATGACCAACACCGCCAGTTGGTTCAAGAAACCCGGCAATAGCTGCTCCGGCTGTCAGTTGCGTTTCTCGACCGAGCGATTCAAGCGCGCCATTGAGGCTGCCGAGAACCTGGCGTAGGGTCATCGGTGCAAACATCGAGTAGGGTGAGGCAAGTTGATCACACTTGCCTCATCCCTCTCACAGAACCGTACGTACGGGCCTCGTATACGGCTCCTGTTTATTTTCCTTTCTGTGCGAAAACAAGAATACCGGTGGTTACA
>Ga0310040_1000498_pt1 | contig 36125 bp, 28 predicted proteins | sample EPASupsiteHSE623_FD_200237 | JGI IMG/M metagenome (GOLD analysis project Ga0310040, IMG submission 200237) | Bioremediated contaminated groundwater from EPA Superfund site, New Mexico - Sample HSE6-23 (v2) (version 2) | ecosystem: Environmental > Aquatic > Deep subsurface > Groundwater >... | reverse complement strand
CCGGGGCCAACGAGGCTGGAGAGACGTTCGATGGGAACACGTAGTAATCGCGTGCGATGAGGCGTCCATCGAATGCCCATCAAAGGCGGATGGGGAACTATCCTCGGAGAAACCGGTCTACTCGACTTTGACACCACTTATCCGTTGTGGTAAGCGTTGATCATGCCCCGACAATCCCGTTTCGTTCTCCCTAATTGCCCGCACCACGTAATCCAGCGGGGCCATAACCGCCAGTCCGTCTTTGCCGGGGATGACGATTACCTCTATTATCTCGATACGCACCAAGAATGGAAAGTTCAGCTCGGGTGCAAGGTGTACGCCTATTGCCTGATGACGAACCATGTTCATCTGGTGATCGACCCCGGTGACGATCCTGAACATCTCGGCCAGCTCATGAAGCGATTGGCCGGCAGGCAAACCCGGTATGTCAATGCCCTGGAAAGACGAAGCGGATCGCTGTGGGAGGGACGGTACAAATCCAGCCCCGTGCAAGCCGATGCGTATCTGCAAGCCTGCTGTCGCTATGTGGAACTGAACCCGGTGCGTGCCGGTATAGTCGACGATCCGGCGAGTTATCGCTGGTCCAGTTGCCCGGCCAAAGTCGGGCGCATCAAACAACCATGGCTCGATCTTGACCCGTTTTATTTGAGTCTGGGAGAATCAACGTCTCAACGAGCTGAGAAATACGCCGGTTGGTTTCGGGAAACCATACCCGAAGCGGAATGGCGCCTTATCCGGGAGGCGACCCAACGAGGTCAGTTGACCGCGCATAAGCGGTTTGCCGAGGAACTCTCCGCGAGATATGGTCGCCGTCTTGTTCAGCGAGGACCGGGGCGGCCAAGAAAAGATGAAAAATAAATCCGTCCCCTTTTTGCTCTTTTTGCTTTTTGCTTTGCTTTTTGCTGTTAGCAGGATGACGATTCATAACGGTAACAGAGATATCCGATCAAGCGAGGGGTTACTATGTCCATAGGTACTACTCTTGAGGTGAAAATTGATGATTTCGTTGCTTTTGTGAAAGCAAGGCAAGGCACGGAAATCCACACACGTACACAAAATAAGGGATTTATAGTGGCGGTCACTGATAAAGGTTTTGAATTCACGCCAACAGCCACTGAAAAACGAAGGCCGCATGAACTCCAAGCTATAAAGCGGGTAATTGATAGATTCAATAAAACAAAATCATACACAACTTCTGAGTATACAGACATTACTTACAATTCATCTTATACGTTAGCACTTATAGGACTGTATCTCGATTACGCTCCCACGGCTGACGCACAAGAGCTTGATGAGAAAGTTAACAACATCAGAAAAACAATAACAATCAATGCGCGTCCCGAAGGGCAACAACAACCACAAAAAATCTCTAAAAACACCTCTTCGTATGTGCGTGATCCCTTTGTAAAAGCCTGGGTTTTGGAGAACGCGAAAGGAAACTGTGAAAGCTGCGGCTCCCCAGCACCATTCCTCAATTCCAATGATGACCCATTCCTTGAGGTCCATCACGTAATCTTATTGGCTGAAGGAGGATCAGATACTATTTGCAACACCATAGCTGTATGCCCGAATTGCCATAGGCGATATCATCACTCAAAGGAGAAGATTTCCGACGCAATGGATTTATACAATAAAATTCCTAGGCTACAAAAAGAATCCTGAGTCCGTGACGGCCTATGTCAGGCCTCCCCTTTTTCGCTCCAGCATGTCCGGGCGAAGTGTGTCGTTCCACGTTGCTGTCAGACCGGGTTCATGGTATAGCTGCCGCACATTTGCAAACCACCGCTTCCGCATCTCAGCCGGAAAGCGTCCCCTATTTGAACCTCACTGTGCAAGGAGAACGCCCAGCCATGGAACGAACATTCGCCATCGTCAAACCCAATGCCTTCATCGCCGGCAACGCCGGCAAGATCATCGCCCGCATCTATGCCGAAGGGTTTAAAATTGTCGGCATGAAAAAGCTGTACCTGAGCAAGCGCGAGGCCGAAGGGTTCTATTATGTCCACAAGGAACGCCCCTTTTTCGGCGAGTTGACCGATTTCATGTCCAGCGGCCCCTGCATCGTCATGGTGCTGGAGGCGGAAGGGGCGATCAAGAAATGGCGCGACCTGATGGGCGCCACCAATCCGGCCAACGCCGCCGAGGGCACCCTGCGCCGCGAGTTCGGCGATTCCCTGGAGGCCAACGCCACCCACGGCTCCGATGCCCCGGAAACTGCGGCCTTCGAGATCGGTTACTTTTTCTCCGGTCTGGAACTGCTGGTCTGAGGGTTCGGTCTGCAAAAGCCCACTGCCTCGACAAAAAAGCGGCCCCCTGGGGTCGCCTTTTTTATTTTCTGAACGAGAAAGGGCGATTGCTCAGCCGATCTCACCCGGCGGCGCTGCTTGAGCCGCTGCCGCACCTGTTCCATGCAGAGATAACACACCGGCGTGACCTCCAGGGGCAGGGTCTGGGAGAAGAGCAGGCCGCCGACCACGGCCAACCCCAGTGGCTGCCGCGATTCCGCGCCGTAGCCGAGGGCGATCGGGATGCCGGTCATCAGGGTGGTGGTTAGCAGAAAGCGAGTTGGCGTCGACGAGGGCAACAGTCCCTGATTGCTTGTGGGGCAACATGTTGAAATGTCGATATATAGTACAAATCATTTCCAGGGGTTAGAGGGATTGTTAGAAAACTGTTAGCGGACCGTTTTTTTGGTGTCAGAATCATGTGAGGGGGGTAAAGTCGGTGCGGCTCGCGGGGGCCACATCGTCTCGGCGTTTTATGCCCGCCGGCGAGAGGTCGCCGCCACCGCCTTGGTGCGGTGTGCGGTCCGAGCCGCATTCATTGCCAAGCATACAGAAGAGAGGAAACGATTATGGGCCTTGGTCTTATCGCCAAATTGCTGCCGCCGCCGGAGAACAAATTTTATCAATATTTTGAGGACGGGGCCGAGGTCTGCGAGCTGACCTCCCAACTCTTTTACCAGATCGTCAATTCCGAGCTGATCGAGCGGGAAGAGTATCTCGTCCACGCCAAGACCTACAAGCGGCGGGCGGTCGAGGCCCTGGAGGGCAGCCTGGCGCTGTTGAACGCTTCCTTCATCACCCCCATCGACCGGGAAGATATCCAGTTGATCTCGACCTACCTCTACAAGAGCACCAAGGTCATTCTCAAGGCCTGCGTCAACCTGCGGATCTACAAGATCGATTCCTACAACGATTTTGTCAAAAAGCAGGCGGAGATCCTGATCAAATCGGCAGAAGAGTTGCGCACCATCATCTCGATGCTGAAGAAGAACGCGCCGCTGAAGGACATTACCGCGTGCAATTACCGGATCAAGGATATCGAGAACCGCGGCGACGAGATCCTGTTCACCGCCACCGAGGAGATCTTCTCCGGCAAATACGACGCCCTCTATGTGCTCAAGATGCGCGACATCTACAAGGGCATCGAGAATGCCCTCGACATCTGTTCGGTCATCTCCGATCTCATCGTCAATATCGCCATCAAGCACAGTTGATAGGTCGCCATCGGTGTTCCGCAGGCAGGCACCCCCACCGGCCTTGGCGGATCACGGCAAAGAGGAAGAGGCTCAATGGTTCTCACGCTGCTCATTTTTGTTGTCGTCACCGCGCTGATTTTTGAGTACATCAACGGGTTTCACGATTCCGCCAACGCCATCGCCACCGTGGTCTCGACCAAGGTGCTGACCGCCCGCGCCGCCATCGTCTATGCCGGCGTGCTCAATATTGCCGGGGCCTTCCTGGGGACCCACGTGGCCAGCACCATCGGCAAGGGCATCGTCGCCACCGACAGCGTTACCCAGGGGGTCATTCTCTGCGCCCTGCTCTCGGCCATCATCTGGAACCTGATCACCTGGTACTACGGCATCCCCTCCAGTTCCTCCCATGCCCTGATCGGCGGGCTGATGGGGGCGGCGATCTCCAAGGCCGGTTATCATGTGGTCCATTTCGACGGTGTCACCAAGAAGGTGCTCATGCCGATGATCACCTCGCCGCTGATAGGCTTCATTATCGGTTTTGTTTGCATGATCCTCATCCTCTGGCTGTGCTCCCGGGCCAACCCCAATTCGGTCAACAAGTATTTCCGCAAGATGCAACTGGTCTCCTCAGGGATCATGGCGCTCAGCCACGGCAGCAACGACGCCCAGAAGACCATGGGCATCATCACCCTGGCCCTGGTCAGCTACCATACCCTGCCCACCTTCGAGGTGCCCTACTGGGTCATCCTCGGCTGCGCGGTGACCATGGGCCTGGGCACCATGGCCGGCGGCTGGCGGATCATCCGCACCATGGGCAGCAAGATGATCAAGCTCAAGCCGGTGCACGGCTTCGCCGCCGAGACCTCGGCCGCCATCGTCATTCTCACCGCCTCCCATTTCGGCATCCCGGTCAGCACCACCCATATCATCTCGACCTCGATCATGGGCGTGGGCAGCACCAGGGGCGCCAACGCCCTCAAATTGGGGATTGTCGGCAACATCGTCATGGCCTGGGTCCTGACCATCCCGGTCTGCATGGTGATCGCCGCCATTTTGTACCGCATCCTGCCGGTCTGATTCCCTGTCGATTGAAACGAAAAAGCCGGATCGTTGGACCCGGCTTTTTTTTGACGTGCGATTGCACGTGGCATGATGAAAACCCCGGTTTCGGAAGACCGGGACCAGGATCAAACCACGCCGGTTTTCTCCCGACCCCGGTCGAGCACCTCGCGAACCCTGGCTCCCAGAACCTGCGGCGTGATCGGCTTGAGCAACACCTCGCGAATCCCCAGAAGATCGAGATTTTCCCCGGCCAGATCGTCCTGGTATCCCGTATAGATCATCATCGGTATGGCGACACCCGCTTCGCAGAGACTGCGGGCCAGTCCGATTCCGGTCAGGCCGGGCATGGTCAGGTCGCTGATCACCAGGCCGACCTCGGAACGATGCACGCCCAGGAACGTCAGGGCCTTGCCGCTGTCGGTGAATGTTGTCACCCGGTAGCCCAGGTCGAGGAGCATTTCCTTGCCGATCTCCACCAAAAAGGGATCGTCGTCCACATAGACAATGTGCTCCTTGCCGGAAGCAGGGCGCACTTTTTCCGGCATAACGACCTCGGCGACCCTGTCCGTCAGGGGTAGGTAGACGTCAAACCGCGTTCCTTGCCCCGGCGTCGACGCCACGGTGATCGATCCCTTCAGGCCCTGGACGATGCCATGCACCACGGAAAGGCCGAGGCCGGTTCCTTCATCCTTGCTTTTTGTCGTGAAAAAGGGATCGAAAACGCGGTTGCGGATCGATTCGGGAATGCCGTGGCCGGTGTCCTCGATGCTGATGCGCGCGTAACCGGACGGCGAAAGCTGCGGGTTCTGCGCGAGCAGGGACGCGTCCGGCCAGACCTGCTCAAGGGCAATCGTCAGCGTGCCTCCCCGTTCCCGCATGGCATGCCCGGCATTGGTGCAGAGGTTGAGCACGATCTGGTGGATCTGTACCGGATCGGCCATGACCATGGCGTCGGCGTGCAGTCGTTCCTCAATGGCAATGGTGGCGGGGAGCGTGGCCCGGAGCATCTGCATCACCTCCTGGACGACGGATTCCAATGGCACCGGTTGCAGCGAGGTCTCGGTCTTTCGGCTGAAGGCCAGGATCTGGTAGATCAGTTCCCGCGCTTTTTCGCCGGCGGCCAGGATCTTCCCCATGTAATCCCGCACCCGGCTGTTGGCGGGTTCCTTCATCAGGAGGAGTTCGGCGTAGCCGATGATCCCGGCGAGGATGTTGTTGAAATCGTGGGCAATGCCGCCGGCCAGGGTGCCGATGGCCTCCAGCTTCTGATTTTGACGGATCTCCCGTTCGAGCAGCACCCGTTTGGTGTCGTCAAAGAGATAGCCCCGAATGCACACCAATTGTCCCTGGTCGTCAAATTCGCCGATCTCGTTGCCGATACAGTAGATCGGACTGCCATCCCGCCGCCGCAGCTCCGATTCGTAACGTTCCAGCCTCCTCTCCTTGCGGATTCTTTCGAGAAAAATTTCGCGATTGGCCGCAACGGGATAATGATTGATCACATTGGTCCGCTTAATCTCCTCGACGGTTTCATATCCGAACATACGGGCATAGGCGAGATTACAGTCGATGATCTCCCCTTCGACCGAGACGATGAAATCGCCGGTGAGGTCTTCGTCGAAGAACCGGCGGTACCGCGTCTCGCCGGCCCGCAGGGCGGCTTCCGCCTCCTTCAGGGGGCTGATGTCGACAAAACTCTCGATCAGGTATTTTCGCCCCTCCCGTTCGATACCGGCCACGCTTTTCAGCACCGGGAGCGGCGTCCCGTCGTCCCGCAGGATGAGGCGCTCGCTCAGGTCAATGGTTTCCACGCGGTCCAGAACCGGGCAGTCATGCGGGGTCTGCGGACAGACAAAGGTGTGGCAGATGTGGCCGATAACGTCGTCGACATGGCGGTTGAGCAAGGTTGCGCCCGCATGGTTGATCGCGACCACCTGGCGGTTCTCGGCGTCCACCACCATGACGCCGCAGTTGATGGTGTCGAGCACCCGCTTGAGATAGAATTCCTTTTCTTCCTGGCTTTCGTTCAAACGGCGCAAGGCCGCGAGCATGGCGTTGATCTTTCCCGCCAGATAGGCGATTTCATCCTCCCCGCGCACCGTGACCTCTTGCCCGACCCCCCCGTTTTCCTTGATCCGGTCAATCTCCTGGGCCATTCCGACCAATTTTCTGAGGACAATGCGGTTCAACAGGAGAACAAGGACGACCACAAAGAAAAAACCGAGCAGGGCCGCGGAGACGGCATGCTGTTTCCACATTACATAACCTTGCCGGAAGATGGTCCGGGCAAGCGACATCGTCACCGTCAATCTCGGCTGTCCGGTAATGTCGGCAAGCACCGTGGAGGCGAGCAGGGTGTTGTTGTCCACGATTGCAGTCGTCACCTCTCCGGGGGCGTCGGGCTGTGCGGCCGCTCCAGTCGGGACCAGCGCATGCACGGCCAGTGGCGATTGGATCATGGTGCTAATCCGCTCGACCTCGCTTTGGTTCAGATACCGACCGGCGAGCAACCTGCCGCGGCTGGGTTCGTTGCGCAGACTCGGCAGAATGGGGCAGGAAACCAGAAGCAGCGGCGCGATGGGGGTCACGAGAATGCCTGTTCGGATCTCGGTAGAGTCGGGATCATCCCGAACTAGTTGCGAAACGGCGACAATCGCCTCGATGGTTGAGGTGTCCGGTGCGGACGGCTTCGCGTTGACAAGATTGAAAAACTGCTGATGGATGATCTGGCCCCGGGTGTTGAAAAACAGCATCAGGTTGAGCCGCTGATCGATAAAGGTCTGATCCATGAGATTGTTGTCGACGAATCCCGGATTGTGGTCGGCAACGAACCGATAGCTGTCATCCCAGAAACTCCAATCCGAGGTAAAGGCCTGCAACTTGTCGAGGGTCGCCTCGATTTCGTTTCGCGCCCGCTGGATCTGGGTCGTTGCGTCTTCCCGTTCAAGGGCGGCAAACCGGGTGAGCACCAGGGAACGTGAGGTCAGGATCAGGGCGACCACAAGAAAGCAAACGACCGCGAGGATCAGGGCCACGGTTTTGGTGACGATACTGCGGTTGATGGTGCGGAAGAGGTGCATGTCGTGCAGTCCTTGGTAGGGATCGATGGGAAGGACAGGGTTCCGCTGCTCCCACTTATTGCAAGGGGCAGAGGTAGTATATACCGGTCTCCGGACCTCGACAAAGAAGTATTTCCACGGCTACGGCACTGCAAGCGGGGGGAGCGGCAAGACGGCGGATCGAGGGGCCCGGTTCGAGCAAACCGTCATCCGGGGCATCCGGGTCAGTTGCGCCGGTGGGCGCCGCTTCCCGGAGGGCTGCCGATCAGGTCCGCCAACCGATGGAGGAGATATTTGATTCCCCGCCAGAGGCGGGGGAGCATCCACAGGGACACCAGGAGGAAAAGGGCGAAAAAGCAGAGAAAAAACCAGGGATGGCGGACCGCGAACCAGAGTCCGCCCAGGACCGCCACATCCTCACCGAGGGAGAGGGCCCAGTTGGTGAAGGGTTCGGGGGAGCCGTTGACCAGGATTCTGGTGCCGGCCTTGACCGCGTGGGTGGTCGCGGACACGGTGCCGCCGAGCATTCCGGCCGCGACGGCCAGGGCCGGATCCACCTCCCCCACCGCACCGGCGGCCAGGATGGCGCCGGCCGGGATGCGAATGAAGGTGTGCAGGGTGTCCCAGGCCGTGTCGACCCCCGGCACTTTGTCGGTGAAAAATTCGATCAGATACATCAGACCGGCGGCACCGATCACCCAGGGATGGGCCAGCACCTGCAGATCGGGGGGCAACGAAATCGCCCCGTTGGCCGCCATCAGGCCCAGCACGAGCAGGGCCGCGTACAGGTTGATGCCGCTGGACCAAGCCACCCCGGTGGTCAGGGCGAGCATGGCGGCGATCTGGCTAGAGCCGTCCACCCTTGGTTTACTTGAGGGAACCTCGAAAAACAGTCTGTTTGCCCGATTTCTGCGTCATGCGCAAAATTTTATCCTCGGAATATTATACATATGCCTGCGGTAAAATTTTTTCGCATTCCTTGATCTTGCACAAAAATCCTTATTTTTCGAGGCACCCTCTTTCCGCTCAGTTCTGGCGAATGGGGTTGATGACGATATTCACCCGCCGGTTCATGGCATCGCTGGAGGAGATCGGCTGCGACTCGCCGTAACCGACGGCATTGATGCGGCGGGGATCGACACCGCGCTGCGCCAGGGCGTTCTTGACCGACATGGCCCGCCGCTCTGAAAGTTGCTGGTTGTAATAATCGCTGCCCCGGGAATCGGTATGGCCTTCGACCTGGATCGTGGTCTGGGGGTACTTGTTCAAGACGTTGGAGATGCGATCCAGTTCCCGGTAGGCGCCGGGCTTGATCTGGTCGGAGTTATAGTCGAAAAACATGTCGCTCTTGAAGGTGGCGGTCAGCACGTCGTGGTCGCGTTGAATGCTGGCGGCCTCGACTTGACGCAAGTCTTGCTCCTGGCTGTCCATGTAGGCCCCGATCTGGTTGCCGGCGATGCCGCCCACAACTGCACCGATGCCCGCCCCCACCAGGGTGCTGGTGGTATTGTGGCCGATCGCCTGTCCGAGAATCGCCCCCAGGCCTGCCCCGGCGGCGGCCCCGACCCCGGTTCCCGTTTGTTGTTTGGTCGCGCCGGCGCAGGCGCTCAACATGGCGGCCAAGGCGAGAATGGCGGAACATCTGATCACTTGATTCATAAGTACTCCTTTCAATCGGTTTGGTGTGAAGGTGGACCTTGAAGCTCCCTCGATCCGGGGCGATATCAGCAGTGGACCGCGACGACTTCCCGGTTCGAACGACAAAAAATCATACCGCACTTTTCCTTAAAATGGAAAACGAAATCGAATTTCCGGTCAGGGGCGGCCAGCCGCCCGGGTCGGGGGATCGGGGGCTGCGACCGACCAAATGGAGACTTGCCCCCTGTTCTCACCGGCCATGACCGATGCCGGGCTCCTTCTGGTGTCCTTTTTCGGGGTCGGGACGGTGGTCCACGGCATGACAGGCCCGGCGAAAGGCCATGAGGTTTTTCTGGGCCAGGTGGAGCACGGTTCCGGGCGGATAGACGCCGTTTTTGCCGGCGCATCCTGCCGGCAGGCCGGTGAGCAGTTCCAGCCCCTCGGTGACGTGCTCCACGGTGTGGATGTGGAAGCGGCCCTGGGCCACGGCGGCGACGACGGCGTGGTCGAGCATCAGGTGGCGGCGGTTGCGGTGCGGAATCAGGACTCCCTGGCGGCCGGTCAATCCGGCGGCGGCGCAGAGGCGAAAATAGCCCTCGATCTTTTCATTGATGCCGCCCACCGGCAACACCTCCCCGTGCTGGTTGAGGGCGCCGGTTACCGCGATCCCCTGATGGAGGGGCAGGCCCGACAGCGACGAGAGCAGGACGTACAATTCGGCGGAGGAGGCGGAGTCGCCTTCGATGCCGTGGTATTCCTGCTCGAAGACGATGGAGGCGTTGAGGGCCAGCGGGGTGTTGCGGGCAAAAAGCGCGTTCAGGAAGTTGTGCAGGATGAACACCCCCTTGTCGTGGATGGGCCCGGACAGCGCTACTTCACGCTCGATGTTGAGCAACCCGTCTTCGCCGGCGTAGGTACGGGCCGTAACCCGCACCGGATAACCGAAGCAATGGTCGCCCAGGTCGACCACGCTCAGGCCGTTCACCTGGCCGACATGCTCGCCGTCGAGGGAGATCAGCACGTCGCCCTCGGCAATGGCTTCCCGCATCCGCTCTTCGGGATAGTCGTGGCGCGAGGTTTGGGCCGCCACCGCCGCGTCCACATCCGCCGCCGAGACCAGCGTCCCGCTTCGTTGCCGGCACAAGGCGCCGCTTTCCATGACCAGGGCCTCGGCGTGACGGAAGATCGCGCTCTGGCGGGCCCGGTCCTCCGCTTCCCGGTGCCCCTGTTCCAGGAGACGGGCCACGGCGGCGGCGGAGAAATGGGGCAGGCCGAGTTTGGCGCAGGCTTGGGCGACAAAGACGGCCGAGGCGCGGCGGGTAGCGTCGTTGGCGGCGAATCGATCGGCAAAATCGACCTTGACCCGGAAGTGGCGGGCAAACTCGGGGTCGCCCTCCTGCAATTCGTAATAGAGGGCTCGCGAGCCAACCAGGACGATCTTGACGTCGACATCCACCGGTTCGGGTTCGAGCGAAACCGCTGCGATCGGCGCAAAGGCCGTGCCCGGTTCCTCGATTTGCAGCCGGCCGCTACGGAGAAAACGCCGCAGTTTTTCCCACACCAGGCCGTCGGCGAGCAGATCGCGGAGGTGGAGCATGAGGAAGCCGCCGTGGGCCCTGAGCAGGCTGCCGGCGCGGATCCGGGAGAAATCGGTCATCAGGACATCGTTTTCCGACTGATATTCGATGCTGCCGAACAGCGCCCGGAACAGGGGATTGTCTTCGGCAATCACCGGGGCCCCGTGCAAGCCGTCGTTGTCCACCACCAGGTTGACCCGGGAGCGGGAGAGCACCTTATTCAGCAACTCCTTGCGCAAATCGTCGTCGGTTTCGTCGGGCTGGAACAATTCAAGGTTGTCGAGGAGGTCGTTTCTGACGGCATCCAGGTAGGTTTCGAGTTTGGCCGCGTCCTCGTCCTGCCTTTGCAGGATGCCGTGGATCTCGGCGGCTTCCCGGTCGAGCAACGGCTTGACCGCCTGACGGCGCAACGAGGCCAGGGCTTCGTGCGTTTCCTGCTCCATGGGGCGGGTTTTCTCGAAATACCGGTTGATTTCGGCCAGCAGCTCTTGTTCCAACCGGGCAATCTCGCTTCGTTGTTCCTTGGGCAGAGCGAGCATTTCGTCCTCGGCCATGGCATGGCCGTCGGGAGCCCGCAGAGTGAAGAGGATGTTGCCGGATTCCTCCCGGCGCATGGTGAAATTGCGGGCTTCGGCAAAGGTGTCGAGCTCGGCGAAGGCCCGGGCCTCTTTCTGCTTGAAGGCCTGGACGATGCGCTCGCTCTCTATCTTGAAGTCCGGTCCGCTCAGTTGTTGCGGAATTTCCGCGAGCAGGGTCTTGCCCATGCGCGCCATTCCCTGGCGCAGCAGTCGTCCCTGGCCGGCGGGCAGGCGGAGGGCGCGGGGGTGTTCCGGGGTGTCGAAGTTATGGAGATAGCAGAGGTCGGGCGGGGTGGGGCGCTGAGCCGCCATGGCCTCCATGGCCTGCTTGAGCAGCGACGAACGGCCGCTGCCGACCTCCCCCAGCACGAAGAGGTTGTAATCGGTCTGGTCCATGCCCAACCCGAAGCGGGCCGCGATTTCGGCGCGTTCCTGGCCGATCCAGGGGAGGGGTTGGGTGAGTAGTTCCGAGGTGTCGGCAAATCCCAAGGTATCGGGTTCGATGGTGAGGCGCAGGTCGGCGGCAATGAGATTCGAAATCGGCATGAGTGAACAAGGGTTGAGGAAAAAGGGTTTCCGGAGCACCGGGTACGGGATGGATGGTTATCGGCGGGTCCGGTCGGAACCCGGCTGCGGCGAGACTCTGTCGCAACTCGTCGAAATCGTCATACAAACCGGGAGGTTGGAAGTCAACTTCTTTCCTGGCTTTTCCCCGACGCACCGGTGGGCGGATGAGCTCCCCAAGGTATGCCTTGGTCAGGTCGATGGTTGGGGACGGGGCGGTTTTGGGAAACGATGTCGGTTCCGGTGGCGGTGTCATGCCGGAGTAGGGGCACGGCGCGCCGTGCCCCTACCGCTCTTTCGTCGTGGCCGGCTCATTGGTCCGGCCCTGCTGGTCAGAGGGGGCGGAAGGAGAGGGCGTCGGCCCCGAACCGCAGCCGCATGGTTTCGCCGATGGCGGGCCGGAGGGCACCATAGCCGGTCCGGTCCATGAGCACCACCACGGGGACGCCGACGTTGACCACCAGCCGGATGTGTTCCCCCTCCGCCATGATGAGGAGGATGGTGCCGCTGATCGGGTGTTCCTCCCCTGGAGAGGCGGCCGGCTCGATCCGGTCGAGGCTGATCCGGTGCGGATCGATGGCGACCCGGACCAACGTTGCCGCGGTGAGGTCGGCTTGCGACGGTGCCGCGATTTCCACCCCGTCCCGCAGTCGGCACCGCAGGTGGCCGTCGGCCTGGGGGAGCACGGTGCCGACATACGAATTTTCGTGGGCGGCCTCGGCCAGCCGGCCGCTGGCGAGCGCCAGGGTGCGGTCGGCCAGGGCCGTGGCCTGCAACCGGTCATGGGTGGTGAAGACGATGGTCGTGCCCCGGTCGGCATTGATCCGCCGCAGCAGGTCGACGATGATGGTCTGGTTTTCGGTATCGACGCTGGCGGTGGGTTCATCGCAGAGCAGGACCTCGGGCGAGAGCGCCAGTCCCCTGGCCAGCGCCAGCCGCTGGGTCTCGCCGCCGGAGAGCTCAAAGGCGCGCGCATCCCGGTAGTGACGCAATCCCACGGTGGTCAGCGCCTCGTCGACGATCCGCTGCCGGGCCGTCTTCTCGATCTTCCTGATCTTCAGGCCAAACTCGATATTGTTGCCGACCGTGGTGGAAAACATGATCGGATGCTGATCCACCAGCACCACCCGGCGCCGCAGGGGCAGCACCTGCTTGGGAACAAAGGTCACCGGCTGGCCCTGAAACCGCAGGGTGCCGCTTGCCGGCGCTTCCAGAAAGGCGAGCAGATGGAGCAGGGTGGTCTTGCCGGCGCCGTTGGGGCCGAGGAGGGCGTGGATGCCGCCGGCCTCGATCTCCAGATGGTCGATATCCAGCACCACCCGGTCGTGGTAGCGCTGGACGATCCGGTCCAGGACATAGAGCGTCATCGCCCGCTCCTCCCCTGGATGAGGTTGAAGAGGACGTTCATCCCCAGGCTGATGGTCATCAGCACCAACCCCAGGGCCACGGCCAGGGTGAAGGAGCCCTTGTCGTACTCCAGGGCCATGGCCGTGGTCATGGTGCGGGTAAAGCCCTTGATGTTGCCGCCGAGCATCATCGAGATGCCGATCTCGGAGATCACCCGGCCAAAGGCGGAGATGACGGCGGCGCCGATGCCGAAGCGGCCCTCGCGCAGCACCACCAGCCCGGTCTGCCAACCATTGGCGCCCAGGGTCCGGGCGGTCTTGCGATACCGCTCGTCCACCCGGCTGATGGCGGCGATGGTCAGGGCGGTGATCAGCGGCACGATGAGGATGAACTGGCCGATGATCATCGCCTGCTGGGTGTAGAGCAGATCCAGCGGTCCGAAGATGCCGCGCCGGGAAATGAACACGTAGACAAACAGGCCGATCACCACCGTGGGCAGGGCCAGGAGGGTGTTGAGCAGGGTGATGACCGCCCGTTTGCCCGGAAAGTGGCCGTGGGCGATGGCAAAGCCGGCGGGGATGCCCACCAGGGCCGCGAACACCGTGGCCAGGCAACTGACCGCCAGCGAGACCCGGACAATGGTCAGCAGTTCCGGGTCCAGCGACCAGGCCAGGCGACAGGCGGCGATAAAACTGTCCAGGAAAAATGACATCGCAAGATTCATGTCGCGGGTATGGCCCGCTCCTACGCCCGGAGGATGTGCATGAGGGGTAGGATCGGGCCATGCCCTTGAAAAAACAAGGTTTTGCCTGGAAATCTCTTCTCTCTCAAGGAGAGGTTTTCCGGCTATTGCCTTTAGATGACAGCAGGAAACCTCTGCCTCGCCACGATCCTACTTGGTGGCGTCGGGGAAAAAGAGCTGCTTACCGTGCAGCTTATAGTCGGCAATCGCCTGTTGTCCCTTGGGCGAGACCAGCCACTGGGCCATCTGCTCGGCCAGGTCGCCCTTGACATGGGGGTGCTTCTGCGGGTTGACCGGAATGAAGCCGTAGGGGTTGGCCAACTGGTTGCCGCCCTCGCAGAGGATTTCGAGATTGATCGGCACTTCCCGGCCGAATTTGTACTTGATGAAGGTGCCGCGGTCGGCCAGGGTGTAGGCCTGCTTCTCGTCGGCGAGGGTCAGGACTTTACCCATGCCCTGACCGGCGGAGAGGTACCAGCCGGTGCTCATCGCCGGATGCACGGTCTTGAATTCCACCTGCTTGCCGTCCTTCTCCAGGGTGGAGGTGGTGGATTCGAAGGGCCGGCCCGAGGCCATCCACAGTTCCTGCTCCTTGGCATGGGTTCCGGAGTCGTCGCCACGGGAGATGAAGGTGGCCTTGGCGGTGGCGATGCGTCGCAGGGCCTCGCCGCCCTCGGTGACTCCCTTGACCTTCGCCTGGTCGCTGGCCGGGCCGACCACGATGAAATCGTTGTGCATCACCGCGTACCGCTTGGTGCCGAATCCGTCCTTGACAAAAGCCTCTTCCCTGACCCGGTCGTGGACGAAGATGGCATCGACGTTGCCGTCGATCCCGTCCCGGATGGCCGCGCCCGTACCCTTGGCGATCACCTTGACCTTGATCCCGGTGTCCTTCTCCAGGGCCGGCAGCAGCACGTCGAGCAGGCCGGATTCCTGGGTGGAGGTGGTGGTCGACATCTTGATCGCCTTTTCCTCGGCCAGGGCCGAACCGCAGGCAAAGGTGGTCAGCATCAGGCCGCACAACAGCATGTTTCCATATTTCATAATAGACTCCTCTGGCTTGGTTTCGGGCAGGCGATCACTCCTGCCCCTGAAAAATTGAAAATTACGGGCTTTCCTGAAAGACAATTTTACCCGCCATGCTCAAATCGTAACCCTTGATGGCCCGTCCCGCCTCTTTGAACGGTTCGGCGTGGAGCAGGCCGAAAAAGTTCTGGATCGGCTGCTCGAAAAAGGCTTCCTTGGACACCAGCAGGTCGAACCGTTCCCAGCGCAGGGGCAGGAAATCGAGATCCAGGGCCCCGGCCACCGCCTCGATCCCCGGCCCGACATCGGCCCGTCCGGCCAGGATTTCCAGGCCAACCTCCATGTGTCGCGATACCTCGTAGTCGTACCCGATGATCTTGTCGCCCCGGATGCCGGCTTTCTGCAATTCCCGGTCGAGCAGCAGCCGGGTGCCGGTGCCCAGCGACCGGTTGACCAGCCGCAGCCCCGGTCGGCCGAGATCGGCCACCGAGAGAATCTCCAGGGGGTTGTGCTTGCGCACCAGCAGCCCCTGGAGGCGGCGGCAGAAATTGATCACCACCGGCATCTTCTCGAATTCCTGGGCCGCGAACTGAAAATTGTAGTCGGCCTCGTCGTCCTGGATGAGATGGCTGGCAGCCATATGACAGAGGTTGTTGCGCAGGGCCTGGACCCCGCCCATGCTGCCGACATTGCCGAAGACCGCCAGGTGGCCGGAAAACGAGCGGTTGAACAGGGTGATGGTCTTGTCCAGGAGCAGGTCGTTGCTGCCGGCGAGCACGATCAGGCGCTGGTTCGAGGTCAGGGGGCGGACCGATTCGGGAAAGTTGATGGTGTTGTTTTCCACCCATTGTTCGACCAGGTACTGGGGGAAAAGCCATTTGCCGGCGATCTTGGTGGCGGGCATGGCCTTCTCCGCCACCAGGGTGTAGATCATTTTTTCGTGGATGTTGAGGAATGCGGCAACTTCTTTGGTGGTCAGCAGGCGTTTCATGGGGCATCCGGGAGCAGAAAAATAAGAAGCAGGTGTTGCCCCCGCAGAATGGCCAGCTTTGTCGCTTTCCGTCAATAATATTTCTGGATCCTGATTCGCTTTTTCCATTTTTAACCCATTCCACCCGAAAGCAACAGTCAGATGGTAGGTTGGGTTAAGCGCAGCGCAACCCAACATGAAGGCTGTTGGGTTTCGTTCCTCAACCCAACCTACCAACTAAAAACGACAGGCTACCTTTGAGTGTGGTTTCGGGATAGCGACCGTGGAGCCCCCGGGCTCCGATCATTGGTTTTTGCCGCTGCGCTCCCAGCCCTGGAGGATCGACCAGTGGCGGTAGCGGCGCGGCATGTGGCTGCCGATGCCGCCGCTGATCAGGATCAGCCACAACAGCGGCACGGTCAGGGCCGGCCAAAGGTGGATCAACAGGCAAAAACCGACATGGAGCAGGGCCAGCAACCCCTTGCCCCGGTGCGGCCAGCGCCCGTCGTGCAGCCATTCCAGGAGGAGCAGCACCCCGCCGGTGGCGATGGTCAGGTGATGCCAGGGGCTCAGGCGGGCGAAGGGGGCCGTCAGGATGACGCCGCCGAACAGCACCGCGGCCACGCCGATATGACCGGTACGAACGCCGATGCCGAGCCAGCGCATGGCGACGGAGGGGCGCTTGGCGTCTTGGGGCGAAGTCGTTGCCGGCAGGGTCATGACTGCGGGTCACCGTGACGGTGGCTGCGAGTGGTTCGAGGCTTCGCTCGACGGCCGTTGACAGCGACGACGAAAGGCGGCCAAGAGGCCCGGAAGCGGTTGACATCGGCCTGGGGTGCCGGTACCTTGCAAGCGATCAATTCTCTTTTCTCCTCCGAACCATGACCACACCATCCTTTGCCGACATCTTTGCCCGCAACCGGGGCAGCCTGACCGATGCCCAGCAAGGCCTCCTGCACACCAAGGGGGTGGCGGTGATCGGCTGCGGCGGCCTGGGCGGGTTCGTGATCGAGGAACTGGCCCGCGTCGGCGTGGGCCGGTTGCATCTCTTTGATCCCGATCTCTTTACCCCCAGCAACATCAATCGCCAGCTCAATGCCCTCCAGTCCACCCTGGGTCGCAACAAGGCCGAAATAGCGGCCAGTCGCGTCCTGGCCATGCATCCCTTTGCCGCGGTCCGCGCCTTTGCCGCCGATTTCCGGGCCGTCGCCGACGAGGACGCCTTCCAGGTCGATGTTGCGGTCGACTGCCTCGACGATATCGACGCCCGGCGCGACCTGGCGGCCCTGTGCAACCGTTGCCGCATCCCCCTGGTGCACGGCGCGGTCAACGGCTGGTACGGCCAGGCCGGGGTGCAATTGGCCGGCGGCGACCTGATTGACCGGCTCTACCCGGAGCGTATGGTCCCCGGCCCCCCGCCTTCGGTGCTTGCCTTCACCGTGGCCCTGGTCGCCAGCGTGCAGGCGGCCGAGACGGTCAAACTCCTCCTCGGCCTCGCTTCGCCCCTGCACGACACCTGGGTGCATATCGACCTCAAGGACCTCGATTTCCCGATCCACGGTTAACCTTCGGTCCACGGCTAGCGCGGCCCCCATTGCCCTTGCCTCAGACCAGCGGGACCAGCTTGCCGGTCTCCCGGGTGGAATAACCGCCCATCCCTGCCACGGTCCGTTTGAACGACTCCGTATCGATCACCGCGCGCACGGCCCGGATCATCGGGGTGTGGAAGAGCTCGCCCGGAATGAGCAGGTCGTAGCGCTCTTCCACCAGCGGCACGAAACCGAGCCCCAGGGCCTTGGCCGCGCTCTTGATCCCCAACCCCGCATCCGCCTTGCCGGAAAGCACCGCCACCGCCACCGCCATGTGGGTGTATTCGTCCTGCTGGTAGCCGTCGATCCCGTCGGGATCGAGATCGTTGCGGGTGAGTTCGTAGTCGAGCAGCACCCTGGTGCCGGAGCCGGCCTGGCGGTTGATGAAGCGGACGCCCGCGCCGAACAGGTCGTGCACCGAGCGGATGCTTTTCGGATTGCCCGGGGCGACAATGAACCCCTGCTCGCGGTGGACCAGGGTGACGATGCGGATGTCGCGTCCGGCCAGGTGCTTGCGGATGTAGGTGGTGTTGTAGGAACCGTCGCCGGGATCGAGCAGGTGCGAGCCGGCGAGGTGACACATCCCCTGCTTGAGGGCCATGATCCCGCCCAGACTGCCGACATGGGTCGAGGCCAGGGGGAAGGCCGGGTCCTGCTGGCGGAGAAAATCCCCCAGCACATCCAGGCAGAGATCGTGACTGCCGGTGCAGAGCAGGGTGCGCTCCACCTGGGGCAGCGGCACCAGCAGCTCGATGTTGGCCTCGCGGCCGTGGACCTCGCCCTCGGAGGCGGCGGCGATGCGGAGGATGCCGTTGGCCCGGGTCAGGGTGGTGATGGCCCCGGCCCCCTGCTTGAGCGGCGCGGCCACGAAATGGGCCCCGATCCGGCCGACGACCATCCGCCGGAACTCCTCGATGCCGCTCTTGGAGGGCATGTCCTTGGCCAGGATCGCCTTGACCGTGACCGGTGGCTCGACATGGATGCCCTGCATCCGGGCCAGGAGCGGCACCACCAGTTGCTCCATGGCGATGATCGCCGAGACCGGATAACCGGGGACGCCGACCACCGGCTTGCCCCCGATGGTCCCGAGGATGGTCGGCTTGCCCGGCATGATGGTGATGCCGTGGACCAGGACCTCGCCCAACTCCTCGATGATCCGCACCGTGTAATCGGCGCTGCCGGCCGAGGAACCGGCGTTGACGATCACCAGGTCGGCATCGGCGGCGAGCATGGTTTGCAGGTGCGCCTTGATGGTCGCAAAATCGTCGCTGACGATGGGGGTGATGGTGACCTCGGCCCCGGCCTGTTCGGCCAGTCCGGCGAGGACAATGGCGTTGGACTCGATGGTCTTGCCCACGGGCACGGCCTCGGGGCAGTCCTCCAGGGCGACCAGTTCGCTGCCGGTGGGAATGATGGTGACCCTGGGCCGCCGGCGCACCCGGACCGTGGTGCAGCCGCCGGTGATCAGGGCGCCGATGTCCGGCGGCCGGAGTTGATGGCCGGTGGGAAAGAGCAGCTCGGTGGCCACGATGTCCTCGCCCACCTTGCGCACATGCTGCCAGGGATAGACCGGAGCCCGGATCACCGCCGTCTTGCCGTCGTCGTCAAGCAGCACGTTTTCGATCATGATCACCGCGTTGGCCTCGGCTGGCAGGGGGTAGCCGGTGTTGATCGGCGTGGCCTGGCCGTTGTCGAGCCGCAGGGTCAGGGGGGCGTCGTCGGTGGCGGCAAAGGTGTCCTCGGCCCGCACCGCCAGCCCGTCCATGGCCGCCGAGTGGAACGAGGGCGAGGAGAAGCGGGCGCTGATCGGCCCGGCGGTCACCCGGCCCCGCGCCGACCGCGAGGCGATGGTCTCCTCGCCGGTGCCATGGGCTTGGAATCGTGACCAGAAGAGCTGCTGGGCCTCTGCCAGGGAATGCATGTCGAGGTAGATTTTGCGTTGCATGGCTTTTTAGGAGATTAGGGGGTTAAGAAGTACCATCGCGGGCACGGCCCGCTCCTACCCGCCCGCTGGGGCCGTAGGAGCGGGCCATGCCCGCGAACAGGGTCTCTCACGAAAACAACAACACCGCCGCCTCCACCCCTTTGTCCAACCCCTCGACATCGCGGCCGATGGGCAAAAGACCATCGGCCCGCACCAGGGGGTTAAGCAGGCCGGACTTGCCGTAGACCGGCATGGCCAGGGGCGGGGCGCCGTTTTCCCGGGGGGTGAGGCGAACCCGGACATAGTCTTCCCGGCCGATCACCGAGGGGATCTGCTGGCCGGTGATCGCCTTGACGGTGGGCAGGCCGAGGGAGGGCCCCAGGCCGCTGAACTGCCGCAGCAGCGGCCGGACAAAGCAGGTGAAGACCACCAGGGCAGAGGCCACGTGGCCGGGCAGGCCGAACAGGGCCTTGTTGCCCTGGCGGGCGAGGATGGTGGGTTTGCCGGGCCGGACCGACACCCCGTGCACCAGCAGGCGGCTTTCGGGGATGGCCGCGAAGACCCGCTGAGTGAAGTCGCGCTGGCCCACCGAACTGCCGCCGGAAAGCAGGAGCACATCGGCTTCGTGCAAGGCCTGGGTGCAGAGGGCGAGCATGCGGTCGAAATCGTCGGTGCAGATGCCGTAGGGTAGGGCGATACCGCCGGCCTCCTCGACCAGGGCCGCCAGGGTGGTGGAGTTGATGTCCCGGATCTTGCCCGGCGGCGGCGTCTGGTCCGGCGGCACCAGTTCGTCGCCGGTGGAGAGAATGGCCACCTTCGGCCGCCGAGAGACCGCAACCGCGGTGATGCCCAGGCCCGAGAGCACCCCCAGATCCTGGGGCCGCAACCGGCTTCCCGCCTCCAGTACCACCGTGCCCGGCAGGTAATCCTCGCCGGCCCGGATCACGTTCTCCCCCGGCGCCACCGGCCGGAACACGGCCACGGTTTCCTGGTCAAAGGGTTGGGTGTATTCGACCATGACCACGGCGTCGGCCTTGTGCGGCAGCTCGCCGCCGGTCCAGATCCGCGCCGCCTGGCCGGGTCGCAGGCTGAGCGTCTGGCCGGAGGCGCCCATGGCGATCTCGCCGACCACCGTCAGCAGGGCGGTCTCCGACTCCGAACAGCCAAAGGTGTCGGCGGCCCGGACTGCATAGCCGTCCATGGTCGAGCGGGAAAAGGGGGGCAAGGCTTCCTGACTTATCAGCGGTTCGGCCAGAATCCGGCCACGGGCCGCGGCAATGGGCACGGATTCGGAGGCGAGCGGGGCGAAGTCGGCAAACAGGGCCACAAAATCGGAAGGACTGATCAGCTTGAAAAAATCGTGCATGCGCTTTGTTCCTTTCTCTGGATTCCCGGAAAAACAAGCGAGCCGGGAAACGGCTGCCCCACCGCTGGGGGCCGTTGGGCCGGCAGGGCGGCAACCGCGTAAAGACTTCGTGTGGACTATAGCATGGAATATTGCCCGGTGCAGGGAAATTGGCGCTTGAGGAGGCTGGGAAAAAGGCGATCGGCGGGGAATCAGCCCCCGCCGATCGCCGGGGAGAAGGCCAGTTGGGCGCCGTCGGCCGGAACCTGGTGCAACTCGCAGTGGCGCGAATTGATCATGGTCACGCCCACCTCGGCCAGCGGCACCCCCAGGGCGCGGATGATGTCCTCCACCGTGGTGCCCTCGGGGAATTCCATCTGCTGCTGCTTGAACCGGTTGTCCCGGAAATAGGCGAACAGTTTGACCGTGAGTTGCATGGAATTTATGTTTTTTTGTCGATGTGGTTCATTGATCATTCCCACGCTCCAGCGTGGGAATGAGGCACTGGGCGCTCCTGCGACCCATTCGTTTTACGTTCGAATCCAGTCAATCCACGAGCAGGTTTCCCCACCCGTTTCCGGGAGAGCGGCTAATAATACACTTTTCCACTGTTCCCACGCTGGAGCGTGGGAACGATCGAAATCGATTCAGGTGGAAAAGTGCTGGCGATGCGCCGTTAAAAATTCCAGAAGGAATCGATGGCCTCGTCGCTGATGTCCCAGACCACGTTGTGGGGCGCGATCGATTCCTCGGCGAAGAACTCGGGCAAACGGTCGTCCTTGCTGGTGAAGCCGGCGGCCAGGTTGAAGGCCCGCTCGGTCTTGAGGATAGTCATGCCGAGATTGGTGACGTCGTCGGCCGTGAGATGGGCGCCGAAGCGGGCATTGATCATGTCGATCAGGGCTGGCAGACAGGCCGGGTCATCGAGGGCGGCAAAGGCGATGAACAGACACATGCCGGTGGAATCGATGGCCGCGGTGGCGATCTGCAGGTTGCGCGACAGTTCCACCTGGCCTTCCTTGCTCAACGGGTCGAGCTTGCCGCCGACTCCGAGGATGTTGGTGGCGATGGTGTAGCCCATGGTGTGGTCGGCGCCTTGGGTCGAGGTGGCGTAGGTGATGCCGATGCCCTTGATGGCGCGCGGATCGTAGGCCGGAATGGCCTGATTCTTCACCACCGGCACCCTGGTGACCCCAAAGGCCTTGCCGACGAACCCGGCGCCGTTGCCGATGATCCGGCCCAGCGGCGTGCCCTTGCCGATCTCCTCCTTGAGGATCCGGCAGACCTCGGCGCCGTCGCCGAACTTGAGCACCCCGGCTTCCATGGCTACGCCAAAAGCCACGGGCGTTTCGATCGAGTCGATGCCGAGATCGTCCATCAGGTTGTCCGCCTCGGCGATGTAATCGAGGTTGTTGATGGTGAGGTTGGCGCCCAGGGCCCAGATGGTCTCATACTCGAAGCCCGAGGTCTTGTACTGGCATTTGGCGTCGGCATAGATCTGGGAACACTTGATGACGCAGCCGGGGTGGCAGTTGTGCCTCGGCTTGCCGCCACGGGCCATGATGGTGTCGTACATGGTCTCGCCGGAAATGGCCTCGTGGTCGTCGAACTGGCCGGTGGTGAAGTTGCGCGTCGGCAGGCCGCCGGCCTCGTTGATGATGTTGACCAGGACGTTGGTGCCGTACTGCCCCAGGGCCTTGCTGATGGGATTGTCGATCAGGGAGGTGGCAAAGGTCTTGTTGGCTGCCTTGAAGGCCTCGGGATCGGCGATCTCCACCTTGCGGTCGGTCGGTTCCACGGCGATGCATTTGATCCGCTTGGAGCCCATGACCGCGCCGAGGCCGCCCCGACCGGCGGAACGCATGTGGCTGTCCGGGTCCTTGATCGAGATGTTGGCCGCCAGCATCTTCATCTCGCCGGCAGGACCGATGGTGATGACGCCGACCTTGTCGCCGAAGCGGCCGTTGAGGGCCTGGACCACGGCAAAGTTGCCCAGGCCGACGACCTCGGTTTCCTCCTTGAGGAGGGCGCCGTCCTCGTTGACATGGAGGCAGTACCATTTGTTGTCGTCAGCGGGTTTGCCCTCGATGATCAGGGCCTTGACTCCCAGTTTGGCCAGCATCTGCGCCGAGGTGCCGCCGGAATTGGCCTCCTTGATGGTGCCGGTCAGGGGGCTTTTGGCGCCGCAGGAGAGGCGGCCGGAGTTGGCGGCCGGGGTCCCGGAGAGCAGGCCCGGTGCGAAGACCAGCTTGTTGTGCTTGCCCAGGGGATGACAGGTGGGTTTGACCTCGGCGGCAACGATGGTGGAGGTCAGGCCGCGGCCGCCCAGCCCCAGCCATCCTTCGGGGACGGCTTCGACCTTGATGCTCAGGTCCGACATGTTCACGCGAATAATTTTATCAGCCATTCGAAAACTCCTATGAAAAAAGAGAAGAACCGGGCTCCGCCGGGAACCCGTGCCCATGACGGACATCAGTGGGGATTGCGATAAAAAAACAAAGATTCAACAGGTTGCCAATACGTTAGTGCAGCTTCCCTCGCTTGTCAATACTTGGACGAATCGGGTGGTTCTAGTCGGTCTTGGATTGGAGGCGCAGGGTCACAAGGAGGTAAGGCCCTGCGCCTCCGTTCCGGGGGATTCTGTTGAGGTTGTCAGTTTCTGTAAGTTGTCAGCTTTCATGTTGGGTTGCGCTGCGCTTAACCCAACCTACCATCTTTCCGGGAACATGAAACACGGGACGCGTTGTCGCGTCCCGAACGCCAACCACAGCGTAACTTGTTGTAAAGCAAAGCCGGTGCGGCCCGCGCAGGCCACGTCCAGGGAAAACAGGGGCGGGCCGCACCGGAAGTTTGTTAGGTGGATAGTCTGTAGGTTGTTAGTCTGTTAGGGGATGAGGCTCGTTCCGGCAGTCGGTAGGTTGGGTTGAGGAACGAAACCCAACACCTTCATGTTGGGTTGCGCTGCGCTTAACCCAACCTACACCTCCAGTCGGTAGAGTGGGCACGCGTCTTTTTGCGTGCCCACTGGTGACCGGTGGGCAAACGATACGGCCGTTTGCCCACCCTACATCTAAACCCCTAACAACCTACAGTCTAAATAACCTGCTCTTACAGCGCCGCGGTGTAGATCGCCTTGACGTCGGCGTCCTTGGGGCAGCGCGGATTGGTCAGGCCGCAGGCGTCCTTCTGGGCGTTGGCGGTCATGATGTCGATATCCGCAGCCTTGACTTCCTTGCCGTAGCGCTTGCCGAGCTCGATCAGGCCGCCGGGGATGCCGATATCGGCGGACAGCTTCTTGATCGCCACCAGGGCCAGCTCGGCGGCGTCGCGGGGAGCGAGACCCTTGGTGTTCTCGCCCATCAACTCGGCGATCTTGACGAACCGGTCCATCTTGGCGATCAGGTTGAAACGCTCGACATGGGGCAGGAGGATGGCATTGCACTCGCCGTGGGGCAGGTCATAGAAGCCGCCCAGCTGATGGGCCATGGCGTGAACGTGGCCGAGGCTGGCGTTGTTGAAGGCCATGCCGGCGAGGTACTGGGCAAAGCACATGCCTTCGCGGGCCTCGATGTCCTGGCCGTTGGCCACGGCGGGCCGCAGGTACTTAGCGATCAGCTCGATGGCCTTCTCGGCGGCCGAGTCGGTCATGGGGGTGGCGATGGTGGAAACATAGGCCTCGACCGCGTGGGTGAGGGCGTCCATGCCGGTGGCTGCGGTCAGCGACGGCGGCATGCCGACCATCAACAGCGGATCGTCCACGGCGATGCCGGGGGTGACGCGCCAGTCGACGATGGCCATCTTTACGTGACGGGAGGTGTCGGTGATGATGCAGAAGCGGGTCATCTCCGAGGCGGTGCCGGCGGTGGTGTTGACCGCCAGGTAGGGCGGCATGGGCTTGGAGGATTTGTCCACGCCCTCGTAGTCGTGGATCTTGCCGCCGTTGGCGATGACCAGGCCCACGCCCTTGCCGCAGTCATGGGAGGAACCGCCGCCAAGGGTGATTAGGGAATCGCATTTTTCCTTGCGGTAGACGTCGACGCCGTCGTGGACGTTCTTGTCGGTAGGGTTGGGAATGGTCTCGTCGTACACGACATAGGCCATGCCGGCGGCTTCCAGCAGGTCGGTGATCTGCTTGGTGATGCCGGCGCCGGTGATGCCCTTGTCGGTGACGATCAGGGGTTTGGAGCCGCCCAGGGCCTTGATCTTCTCCGGGATCTGCTTGGCGGCGCCGATGCCGATCAGGGTGACGCTGGGAATGAAATAACCGTAGACTTGTTCACGAACTGCCATAATGACACCTTCCTTTGATTGCGGGTTGCTGTTGGATTGCTTTCCTCTTTGGATCCAAATATGCGCTGCCTTACTATAGCAATGATCGTGCCATATGTTAAATTCAGTAAAATCAATCTGTTGAAGCGGAAAGGCCCGAGCCTGCACGCCGAAAAGTCCCAGGGAGAGGGCCGGAACGCCCCGGAGGAGACCGGAAACGGGGGCGAATTGTCTAAAAACTACCGAAAATAACCGCTTCCCCGACTTGCGGGTCATTATGAGACAGCGGTTTTTTCTTTTGTGTCAAAATGTCCCGTGCCGCTTCGAAGACGAACGGTCCGTGGTTATCACGTGAACAGAGCTTGAGAGAGAGGCCGGTTGGTCGGCCTTGACTCGGGCCAGAGTTGCCGTGGTGGCGCGCTTCATGCCAAAACGCCAGAGCCCATTACTGGTCTTGAGATTGTCGCTGCTATCCCGAGGCTTCTTTTGTCGGCAAGCCGGCCGCTCAGCATGGCAAGGAACTGGCGCCAACGGTTGAAGGAACGGAATCCCTGCCCAGGATGATGAATTTGTTCCTTGAGGGCACGGTCCAATTCAAACCGGATTCGGCCCGCTTCCTTGGCCGATACCAAGCCTTGTCCGCACGCCTGCGTGGATACTATAAATGGTTGGCGGAGCGGATCAATAAAGGTTTTTTGCATAGGTATCGGATAGCTGATCTATCCATCCGCACTTTGTCCCGGTCGATACTGCCCGTTGCCGCATCGGACCCACCTGTCATCTGTCAAATCGGTATATATCATGCCCATTATGTACCCATTTTTTCTGCATTGGTTTTCGGAGCAGTTCTCCTATCTTTAATTTTGATTACCACCAAATCTCAGCCTCTTCTTTCGAGATGCAACCCTCTTGAAATCCCTGGAGATTTCTCCATCCAGTCGAATGACAGCCGCCGGCAAAGTCGGGGAAGAGCCAGACATCGGTGCACGCCCCGACCCGGCCATGTCCGGCATCTCGACCGTCAGGGAGAGATCTCGGTCCAGGAGTCGACCTCCGCAGCATGATGAACAATGCCGATCGCTTGAACGCGTGAGACCGGCTGAAGATCAGTGGCAATCAGAATTTTTTATTACGTTGCAGCGTTGATTCCGGTGGCTGAGCCATGCCGGAGCACGGACCTTTCATTGTGGTGGCTGGCCAATCTGGTCCAGCCCTTCAGTTGGATGCCATCGGTTTTCCGGGCGGCATGCCGGCGGCATTTAAATTCCGACGCAGGTATTTTCGGGGCGGCTTATGCTTCGCCCTGGGGGTTTAGAAACGGAGGGATGACATCATGGGAGAACCATTTTCGGTGAAGGATTGCGCCCTCCTTACCCTTGCCACCGGCAAGAAGGCGCAGAATCTCCAGGAACTCAGGGATAGAATCATCACGGCGCACCCGGGATCCATCTATTATCATTTCTGGGGAGGTATGCTTCGCTCCAGCTTCGATGACCCCGAATATCCCAACGATTTTGCGGTCTGGGCATGGCGGGGTATCCACGATGCCCCTCTTGCCGAGAGGCTCGCCCTGATCGATCCAAGCGATTACGCCGATCTGGAGAACCTGCGGCAGGAAGTGATCGATGTCATAGAACAACGGCTGGATGAGACCGAACACATTCCCTGGGCGCAAAAAGATCACCAATTTCACTTGATGCGCTCCCAGATCGTCATTTTCGACACCGACATCCGTCTGCACGATGTCGAAAGCCTGGCCCGCTACATTCAGCGCTGCTCGCGAAGCAGCATCTTTTATCATTTCATCGATAGTCGGCGCAGAACGGCCAGTCGACATGACGACTTCAGCGAGTGGCTCATGGGATTGGGGGAGGACCATTCGCTCTTGATTGACACCCTGGCCGCCATCGATCCCTTTTTCAGCACCCTGACGGAACTGCGTGAAGAAATAGCGCAAGCCATGATCCATTATGTCGACAGAGGAAAAAGCGATGCGATCTCTGGAAGAATATAGCCCGATTGTCGGCGAGGATGTCATTGACCAGATCAGGCAACTTGCGCGTGTCCTGCAAGGGGCCAAGATCGTGCATGTGAATTCGACCCGGGAAGGGGGCGGCGTTGCCGAAATTCTGCACTGGCTGGTCCCGTTGAAGCAGCAGTTGGGCCTGGAGGCGAGCTGGGAGGTGATCAAGGGGGGGCAGGCCTTCTATGAATGTACCAAGAGCTTTCATAACGGCCTGCAGGGAAATCATGTCCAGATTCCTGAATCTCTCTTTAAGGCCTACGAGGAAACCAACCGGCAAAACGTCGAGGAGTTGCGGGACAAACTTGCATCCGCCGACTTTGTGTTCATCCATGATCCCCAGCCGGCGCCCTTCCTGAAAGCGTGCCCGGAACGGAAGGGCAAGTGGATCTGGCGCTGCCACATCGATGTCAGCCATCCCTTCCGCCCGGTGTGGAAGTATCTGCGCGAGTACGTGGTCGGTTATGACGCCAGTATCTGGTCGCTGGCCGATTTCGCGCAACCGCTTCCCCACCCTACCTTTCTCATCCCGCCCAGTATCGACCCCCTGAGCGAGAAAAACATGGACCTGCCCGCCGAAGAGATAGAGGCCATCCGGCAGGAGTTCAACCTCAATCCGGATCGACCGGTTATTGTGCAGGTGTCGCGCTTCGATCGGTTCAAGGACCCGCTGGGGGTCATCCAAGCCTGTCGCCTGGCCAAGAATTATACCCCGTTTCAGTTGGTGCTGGCCGGTGGCGGCGCCACCGACGACCCTGAAGGGGCGAGAATCTATTATGAGGTCATGGAGGCAGCCGGCGCCGACCCGGACATCCATGCGTTGCTGCTGCCCCCCGACGCGCATCGCACCATCAACGGCCTGCAACGCCTGGCGGATATCGTGTTGCAGAAATCGACCCGGGAGGGATTCGGGCTCACGGTCACCGAGGCCATGTGGAAAGGGAAGCCCGTTATCGGCGGCAACACCGGCGGGATCCGGCTGCAGGTGGTCAACCACCACACCGGCTTTTTGGTGAATACCCCGGAAGGGGCCTCCAACCGGATCCGCTACCTGCTCAAACACCGGGCCAAGATCGACGAGATGGGCCGGAAGGCCAAACAATTTGCCTTGGAGTATTTTCTACTCACGCGGCATCTCCGTGAATACCTGACGCTGATGGTGGCCATCACCCATGCATCCGAGGAGCGGATTGAGCTCTCCTGACCCCGTTGCCGGCAGCGAACTTTCGGAGGTTCGGGTCGGGGCCCAGTGCCAGGCGGACGGGAGTTGCACCTTTGTCGTCTGGGCACCGGAGCGAAAAAGGGTGGAACTCAAGCTCGCCCTCCCCGAGCCGGTGTCTATCCCCCTGGACAAGGACGCGCGCGGCTATTGGCGCGTGCGGGTTCCAGGCGTCCCCCCGGGCGCGCTCTACATCTACCGGCTGGATGGCCACCTGGAGCGGCCCGACCCGGCATCCCATTCCCAGCCCCATGGCGTCCACGGGCCTTCCCAGGTCGTCGACCATCGCGCTTATTCCTGGCAGGACCGTGACTGGCAGGGGCTTGATCCCGGCCGGATGATCATCTACGAGGTCCACACCGGAACCTTTACCCCGCAAGGGTCCTTCGAGGCGATCATCCCCCGGCTGCCTGCACTGCGGAAAACCGGGATCAACACCCTGGAGTTGATGCCGGTGGCGCAGTTTCCCGGGGAGCGAAACTGGGGCTATGACGGGGTCTATCCCTTTGCCGTGCATGATGCCTACGGCGGGGCCCGGTCGCTCAAGCGATTGGTTGATGCCTGCCACCACCACGGCCTGGCGGTGGTCCTGGATGTGGTCTACAACCATCTCGGCCCCGAAGGGAATTATCTTCACGATTTCGGTCCCTATTTCACCGATAAGTACAAGACGCCCTGGGGGGAGGCGATCAATCTTGATGACGCCTGCTGTGACGAGGTGCGAAATTTCTTCATCCAAAATGCCCTGTTCTGGTTTTCCGTGTTTCACATCGACGGTCTGCGGCTGGATGCCGTTCACGCCATGGTGGATATGAGTGCCCGGCCGTTTCTGCAGGAACTGACCGGGATTGTCCGGGAATTTTCGCGGCAAGATGGCAGGATGCGTCTTCTGATCGCGGAGAGCGACTCAAACGATGCCCGACTCATCACTCCTGCGGAAAGAGGAGGATACGGTCTCGATGCCTTGTGGTGCGATGATTTTCATCACAGTCTCCATGCCCTGATCACCGGTGAAACGCAGGGGTATTATGCCGATTTCGGCCAATTGCGCCACCTGGTCCACTCCCTGCGCGAAGGATTTGCCTACACCGGCGGTTACTCCCCGTACAGAAAACGGCGTCACGGCAACGCTTCCCGGGAGAGACCGGCACAGCAGTTCATCGTTTGTGCCCAGAATCACGATCAGGTGGGAAACCGCCTGCTGGGGGAACGGTTGTCGCTGCTGGTGGATTTTGAAAGCCAGAAATTGTGCCTGGCCGTGGTCCTCCTGTCCCCCTTCATCCCCCTGCTGTTCATGGGGGAGGAGTATGGCGAGACCGCCCCTTTCCAGTATTTTGTCAGTCATGCCGACGCCGCGCTCGTTGCTGCGATCTCCACCGGCAGGAGGAAAGAATTTTCCTCGTTTCACTGGCAAGGGAGCATGCCGCCCCCGCATGATCCCGCCACCTACCTTGGTTCGAAAATCCGGTGGGAACGACGAACGCAGGGGAGGCACCAAATTCTGCAAGCCTTCACCCGGGCGTTGATCACTCTGCGGCAAAACGACCCTTCCTGGGCGAATCTGGATAAAGATCGGCTACGGGTGGAGGGTTGGGAAGAAGAGAAAATCCTGGTCATGCAACGCGGGGATGATCTGGGCAAGCAGATGCTCTGCCTGTTCAATTTCAATACCAGCGATATTCGTTTCTCCACGGCCAAGTTGTCGCTGCCGGGGGGGTGGAGAAGAGGGCTCGATTCCGCGGAAGAACGGTGGGGGGGAGGGGCAAGCCTGCTTCCCGCAGAGCTTCCCGTGGGGCCGGCGATTACCTTGCGCCGACGAAGCGCGGCCGTGTACCACCAGGGAGAATGGTTGCGATGAGCCGCTATATTTGCCTTCACGGCCATTTTTATCAGCCGCCCCGGGAAAACCCCTGGCTTGAGGCGGTGGAGCTCCAGGATTCAGCCCACCCCTTCCACGACTGGAATGAAAAAATAACCGCGCAGTGCTATGCCCCCAATACCGCCTCGCGGATTCTGAATCCGGAACAACGGATCATCCAGATCGTCAACAACTACTCGAAAATGAGTTTCAATTTTGGGCCGACGCTGCTGTCCTGGCTGGAGCGGCAGCGGCCGGACACCTATGCCGCCATTCTCGAGGCGGATCGCTTGAGTCAAGCGAGGTTTTCCGGTCACGGTTCAGCCCTGGCGCAGGCCTACAATCACCTGATCCTGCCGTTGGCCAATCGTCGGGACAAATACACCCAGGTGATCTGGGGCATCGAGGATTTCCGGAGCCGATTCGGGCGGGATCCGGAAGGGATGTGGCTTCCCGAGACCGCGGTCGACACGGAAACGCTCGAGATTCTCGCCGAATGCGGGATCCGCTTTACCATCCTTGCGCCAGGACAGGCGAAAAGGGTGCAAAGTGTGTCTCCTGAACCTGTTTGGGAAGAAGTCGAAGGCGGCACCATCGACCCTTCGACCGGGTATCTGTGCCCATTGCCCTCGGGCAGGAGTATCAGCCTGTTGTTCTATGACGGGGCCATTTCCCAGGAGATCGCCTTTTCCGGCCTGTTGAACAACGGCCAGGCCTTTGCCCAGAGGCTCATGCGATCCTTCAACGCCACCAACGGCCAGCCACAACTGGTGCATGCCGCCGTTGACGGCGAAACCTTCGGCCACCACCAGCGTTTTGGCGACATGGCCCTGGCCTATTGCCTGCACCTGATCGAATCCGAAGAACTTGCCCTCCTGACCAATTACGGCGAGTTCCTGGAAAAACACCCTCCCGTCCGCCAGGTTGAGATCGTTGAAAATTCATCGTGGAGCTGCATCCATGGCATCGAACGTTGGCGCGACAATTGCGGCTGTCATTCCGGCATGCACCCCGGCTGGACGCAGGCGTGGCGGAGCCCGCTGCGGCAGAGCCTGGACTGGCTTCGCGACCAGGCGGCCGGCGTCTTTGAAGCAGCCGGATCGTCGTTATTGCGGTCGCCCTGGCAGGCGCGAGATGCCTATATCACCGTCATCCTCGACCGGTCCCGGGAGAATATCGAGCGGTTCCTGGCGGAGCAGGCCGGCGGCAAGCTCAGCCGGGAACGGAAGATCAAGGTGCTGCGCCTGCTTGAGATGCAGCGCTATGCCCAGTTGATGTTCACCAGTTGCGGCTGGTTCTTTGACGAAATATCGGGAATCGAGAATGTGCAGATCTTGCAGTACGCGGCCCGGGTGGTGCAATTTCTGGAGGTGCTTGCTCCGGTTCCCATTGAAATGGAATTCATGGAACGGTTGGCTGCGGCGCCCAGCAATCTCTTCGGCAACGGCGCCAGGGTCTATGAGATGTTGGTCAAGCCTTGCCGGCTGGATCTGCTCAGGGTTGGAGTCCATTACGCCGTGTCCTCGCTTTTCAAGGACTATGCCGACAAGACGGCAATCTACTGCTACACCGTTCGCAAGGAGCTCCATGCCACCTTTGAGACCGGGCTCCTCAGGCTTGCGGTCGGGAAGGCCAAGGTCAGCTCGAACATCACCTGGAACGAGGAAACCATCAGTTATGCGGTCCTGCATCTCGGTGACCACAATATCAGCGGCGGCGCGGGAAGATTTCAGGGGCATGAGGCGCATGCGCTGATGGAAGGGGAAATCCGGTCGGCCTTTGATCGGGCCGATGTCCCCGAGACGATTCGCCTCATCGATACGCATTTCGGCACCAATGTCTTTTCCCTCTGGCACCTGTTCCGCGATGAGCAAAGGATGGTGATCGACCGGATCCTGACCCTGACCTATACCGATATCGAGGCAACCTATCGCAGGATATTCGAGACCAGCCACGCGGTCATGAACTATCTCCACGAGCTGCGGGTGCCGCTTCCCCAATTCTTCGTGGTGGCGGCGGAGAGAATCGTCAACCTTGATCTTATCCGCACCTTTGACGCGGGAGCAATAGACCTGGAAAAACTGGAGTCTCTGATCACCACCGCCACGCGTCTGGGCCTCGATCTCGACCAGGAGGTGCTGGGGTTCAGGGCAAGCGTCTGGCTCACCGGGGTGGCGGAACAATTGCTGGAAAACCCGGAGGAACAGGAGCGCATGCAGGAGATCACCCGGGTCCTCCGTTTGCTTCGGTCGGTGGAGGTGGTGCCAGACCTCTGGCGGGCCCAAAACATCTACTTCTCGGTGGGGGAATCGACGTATGGGCAGATGAGAGGCCAGGGTGGCGAGCAGGACCGGTTCGCGGACGAATGGATTCGGTCCTTTGAAGAATTGGGCAATTATCTGAACGTCACCATCTCATGAAAAATATTCCTGTCTCGACTTACCGGATTCAGTTCGGCCCCGCCTTCACCTTTGAGCACCTGCGGGTCATCCTTCCGTATCTGGCGCAGCTCGGCATCACCTGCATCTACGCCTCCCCGATATTCAAGGCGAGAAGGGGCAGCACCCATGGCTACGATGTGGTCGATTTCAACGAGATCAACCCGGAACTGGGGGGGAGCGAAGGGTTTGAGGCGGTCATCGCCGAGATCGAGCGCCATGGCATGAGCTGGCTGCAGGACATGGTGCCCAACCACATGGCCTACAGCTCGCAAAACCAGGTGCTGGTGGATGTGGGCGAAAACGGTCCCAACTCGAAATATTACGATTTCTTCGATGTGGAATGGGATCACCCCTACGAAGGAATCAAGGGCAAGGTGCTGGCCCCTTTCCTGGGGTCCTATTACGGCCGATGTCTCGAAAACGGGGAACTCCAGCTCTTCTACGACGAGCAAGGCTTTGCGGTGCGATACTACGAGATGCGGTTTCCTCTGCGGATCGAATCCTATGCGGACCTCCTCACCTACAACCTGCGCACCTTGAGAACCAAACTCGAATCGGACTACCCTGATCTGATCAAGCTGCATGGCATCCTCGGCATCCTCTATGTCCTCAGGACGCTGCCGTCGGGGGCCATTTCCAACGAACGGTACGACCAGATCAAATTCATCAAGATCATGTTGTGGGAGTTGTATCGCCAGAATACCGCGATCCGGAAGTTCATCGACAAGACCATCCAGATCCTCAACGATCGTCCCGTTCGGGAAGAGAGCATCCGTTTCATGGAGAGGCTGTTCGACGACCAGTATTACCGTCTTTCCCATTGGAAAGTCGCGGTCGAGGAGATCAATTACCGGCGTTTTTTCGATATCAACGAGCTGATTTCCCTCCGCATGGAAAATCCCAAGGTCTTCAGCCACGTCCACGCCCTGGTCTTGAAACTCATCGATCAGGGGAGTATTTCCGGGCTGCGTATCGACCACATCGACGGACTCTACGACCCTTCGCGCTATCTGGCCAAACTCCATGAACGAACCGGAGGCATCTACACCGTGGTCGAGAAGATTCTGGGCTTGGGCGAATCGATCCCCGATTTCTGGCCGGTGGCGGGCACGACCGGCTACGATTTCCTGAATGTGGTCAATGGGCTGTTCTGCGATCGGCAAAATGAAAAAGCGATCGATCGGATATATGCCAGGTTCGTCAAGGGGGCCTTGTCCTTTGAAGAGATTGTGCTGGAGAAGAAAAAGCTGATCGCGGAGAGGCGGATGGCCGGCGATGTCGAAAATCTCGCCCGGGTCATCAAGAAAATCTCGGCGCGCTACCGCCGGGGAAGCGACCTGACCATGCTTGGCATCAAGAGGGCGGTGGTGGAGGTGTTGGCGCGTTTTCCCGTCTACCGCACCTATTTCAACGGCGACTCCGCGCGGCGCGAGGATCGCGAATACATTCGCCTGACCTTGAAAAAGGCCAGGGAAGAGTCCCCGGAACTGGTGCAGGAACTGCATTTTATTGAGAAGCTCCACGATCCCGAGTTTGTCGACGCCCTCCCCGGAGAAGACCGGCGGGAATGGCTCGACGCGATGATGCATTTTCAGCAGCTCACCGCCCCCTTGATGGCCAAAGGGGTCGAGGACACCGCCCTCTACGTCTACAAACGGCTGTTGTCCCTCAACGAGGTCGGGGGAGATCCGGGAAGATTCGGCATTCCCGCGGACGCCTTCCACAAGTTCAACCGGAAACGGATGCGACTTTTTCCCCACGCCATGACGGCCACCGCAACCCACGACACCAAGAGGGGCGAGGATGCCCGGGCCCGGATCAACGTGCTCTCCGAGCTGCCCCGGGAATGGGAGCGCAGGCTCAGGGCATGGGCCAAGCTCGACGACAGATGCAAGTCCATGGTGGAGGGTAAAACGATTCCGGAAGCAAACGAGGAGTTCGGGCTCTACCAGACCTTGCTGGGAGCGTTCCCCGTCAACGGGGAGACTGATCATGATTTTATTGAAAGAATAAAGGCCTACGCGATCAAGGCAGCCCGGGAGTCCAAGACCGCTACCAGTTGGTTGTTGCCGAACCCGGTCTACGAAAGCGCGATCACCTCCTTTCTCGGTGCCTTGCTGCATCCAGGCGTGGAGAACCCCTTTCTCGAAGAGTTCCTGCCGTTTCAGCGAAAAATTGCGTTCTACGGCATGTGGAATTCGCTGGCGCAAACCCTGCTCAAAATAACCTGCCCCGGAGTGCCCGATTTCTACCAGGGGACCGAATTGTGGGATTTGAACCTTGTCGATCCGGACAACCGGCGGCCGGTGGATTTTGCCCGACGGGAGCAGTATCTGCGCGATATCATCCTTTGTTGCGAAGAAGATATCCTGGCCCTCATGACGCGCCTGTTGGCGTCGCGGCAAGACGGACAACTGAAACTGTTCCTCATCCACCGGGCTCTCAAGGCACGGCGGGCGAGGATCGACCTTTTTCAGCAGGGATCCTATTTCCCGGTCAAGGTGACCGGGCAACACAGAAGGAGGGTCGTGGCCTTCGGGAGGCGGCGGGGAGAAGTCTGGGCCGTGGTCGCGGTTCCCCGTTTTCTGGTCGGCCTGGTGAAAGAGGGCGTGCTTCCCCTGGGAGAGGAGGTTTGGAAGGATACCTGTCTGGTTCTGCCTCGTCCGGGTTCCGTCCCCTGGCATAATTGGATTACCGGGCAAGCTGTGGGGCAGAAAGAGGTCCTGCCGGCCGGGGAAGTCTTTGCCCACTTTCCGGCAGCCCTGCTCATCAGCGAGGAGGCCGCCCCTTCCTGTGTGGGGGCTTGACTCGGGGGAAGTGAAGGTATGGAGAAGGGCATGCCGGATATTCGCATCAAGAGGGTGTATCAACCGGTCGATCCGGACGACGGTTTTCGCGTTCTCGTCGATCGGGTATGGCCGCGGGGAATGACGCGAGAGCAGGCTCAGATCGATCTGTGGCTGCAAGAGGCGGCGCCGAGCACCGCCCTGCGCAAGTGGTTCGGCCACGAACGATCAAGGTGGCAGGAGTTTAGGCACCGGTACCACGCCGAACTCGACACCCGACCGGCGGTAGTGGCCAAGCTCCTTGAGGAGGCGGCCGGCAGGACCTTGACCCTCCTCTTTGCGGCCCGGGATACCGAGTGCAACCAGGCGGTCGCCCTGCGGGAGTATCTGCTGGCAAGGGGTGAGGGGCTCGCAACAAGGTGATTTTTGTCATCTAAAGGCCATGGCCGGAAAAATCTCTGCTTTGGCAGGGAGAGATTGCCACACAAGACCGAGCCTTATCGCGGGCATGGCCCGCTCCTTGTATCTTGAAGTCAGTGGTGGTTAGCTCCCATCACTTTGAGACAGAGGCAGCTTGAGCCCGCTCCGAAGGCACAGACCTTGAAACGTAGATCAAGCCCTCTGTCT
>Ga0310040_1000491_pt1 | contig 36648 bp, 28 predicted proteins | sample EPASupsiteHSE623_FD_200237 | JGI IMG/M metagenome (GOLD analysis project Ga0310040, IMG submission 200237) | Bioremediated contaminated groundwater from EPA Superfund site, New Mexico - Sample HSE6-23 (v2) (version 2) | ecosystem: Environmental > Aquatic > Deep subsurface > Groundwater >... | reverse complement strand
TCAGCAGGTTACAGTTTGAACGGAGGCAGAAGTGAAGAAATATCTACCGGTGATCATCATCAGCGCGGTTGTCGTTGTTTTGGTTTTCTTGGCGGCGGTCAAGATGCACGGGAAACAATCCGGCAAGAATCAACCTTCCGAGAAATCATCGGTTTCGTCAGTTCTCGCGCAGGCGCAGGATCTTGAAAAGAAGGGCGATATCCAGGAAGCCGCGGCTGCTTACCAGAGCCTGATTGCGGACTATCCCAATTCCCAGGAGATAGTATCCTGGCAGAAAAAAGCGGATGACCTGAATATCAGGCTGCTTTTTTCCCCGGTTATTACCGCCTGGAGCACGGCTTACGTTATAAAACCGGGGGACACGCTGATAAAGATAGCCAAGGAGTTCAAGACAACGCCAGAACTGATTATGAAAAGCAACAATCTTTCCGGAGATAAGATCATCCCGGGAAGAAAGATCAAAGTCTGCGTTGTTCCTTTTAATATTTTCGTGGATAAATCGCAGAATATCCTTATCCTGAAAACCAAAGAAGAAGTTATAAAGACATATGTGGTTTCTACCGGAGCGAATAATTCCTCTCCGGTAGGCACTTTTAAGATCGTTAATAAGATCGTGAAACCAACCTGGTTTAAATCCGGAGCGGTAGTTCCTTCCGGAAGCCCGGATAACGTGCTGGGGACCCGCTGGATGGGGTTTGATCTGGCCGGCTACGGGATCCACGGCACTACCGAACCCGAGAAGCTCGGACAGCAGGTGACCCAGGGGTGCGTGCGTATGTCCAATGCGGAAGTGGAAGAATTATACACATTGATACCGGTCGGAACCGAAGTAGTTATTGTGGATTAAAAGTCCGCTAAGGAGAAAATGATACAGATGAACGGGCTCGCTTTTGAAAAACCGATTATTGAACTGGAAAAGAAAATAGAAGAACTCAAGCTTTTCGCTTCCGAGAAAAAGATAGATTTGTCCTCCGAGTTGAAGAAAATGGAGGAAAAACTTGAAGGCTTGAAGCGCCGCACTTACGGCAATCTGACTCCCTGGCAGAAAGTGCAGATAGCCAGGCATCCGCAGCGCCCTTATACGCTGGATTACATTTCTTTGTTGATGACCGATTTTGTGGAATTGCACGGGGATAGGATCTTCGGGGACGATAAGGCGATGATCTGCGGTTTTGCCGTATTCGAAGGGACGAAAGTCGCGGTTATCGGACACCAGAAGGGGAGGGACACTAAAGAGAACCTGAAACGCAATTTCGGCTGCGCCCATCCTGAAGGATACCGTAAGGCGCTGCGCTTGATGCAATTGGCGGAGAAATTCGGTCTGCCGGTGGTGATTTTTATAGACACTCCCGGCGCTTACCCCGGCATCGGCGCGGAAGAGCGCGGCCAGGCGCAGGCGATAGCATTGAATTTACGGGAGATGGTCTGCATCGGCGTGCCGATAATAGCCACAGTCATAGGCGAAGGCGGCTCCGGCGGCGCTCTCGGAATAGGTGTGGCCGATGCCGTCTGTGTCCTGGAGAACGCCTATTATTCGGTGATCTCTCCGGAAGGCTGCGCCGCGATCCTTTGGAAAGACGGTTTAAAGGCTCCGGATGCCGCGGAGGTGTTAAAACTGACCGCCGCCGATTTGTTAAAACTCGGCGTGATAGATTGCGTGGTCCCCGAGCCGATGGGAGGAGCGCATCGTAACCCTCAAGAAACCGCCGCTAACGTCAAGCAGGCGGTCGGCGGATACCTGAAGAAGCTTCTTAAACTGGATAAGAAAACTCTTCTTGATTCCAGATATGAGAAATTCCGCAAGATAGGGAAGATCCTGGAAGAAAAGAATTAGATTCCTGCTGCAGTATTGATTTTCAGGATAGCGCACAAAGTTCACCGGAATTTCAGCGGCTGACAAAGTCCCGTCAACCTTCAATGGCAGGCGGCAGGCTTTCTATCTTCAATGATACGCATTAGATAATCTTCGTAACAACGCAGAACAGGACGCGCCCCGCCAGAAATAATTCTGCAATATTGAAATTGAAATGTAGCATTTTCCTGCCAGATATTTGTGATGGATCATCGCATATGATCGCGATCTCACGTTCTTAAGCGGATAACGCTACGGCCCGGCGTTCTTCTTCAAAACATATTCTAAGAAAAAAGCAGCTTGATTATAACGCCGACAGCCGTTACTATATGGAATATGGAAACGATCATCACCTGCGCAGGAAATTACGGCTGTCAAGCCGCAGGGCTTTATGAAGATAACGGCGGGTTTTCATAATGTAGCTAAGATATAATATACATAAGTATGTCTAAAAAGTCAGAGAAGATCCTATCGCTTTATGAAGTCTACGCTTTAAAACGCGGCGGTAATCCCGATAAGCCTTTCGCTCCCGGCGTGCTGAATGCCGACCTTGAAGCGCGTTCCTATCAGGAGATGGTGGAAATATTCGAAGACAGGATAAACAGGTGGTATTTTAACGTGGCGGAAGAAATACAGCATAAGATAGCCGATTATAATTTCGCCGTTGTCATACTCTGCAGCACTATCCTGGACCTGATGAGTCAGTATGTTTATGCCGTGCCGGTTTCAGGAGAATCAGTGTTCAAGAAATTTTTCCGGGAGTATCTCGGAGAATACAATTACGTTATAGACCCTCCGATAATCAGCTGTTATTTCAACAAGAGGCGCAAGAAATGGCTTAAAGAGACGATCAAGGATGTCGCGGACGGCTTTTATCATTGCTTTCGCTGCGGTGTGGTGCATTCGGCCGGCATCCTTGAATACGGCCGCATAAGCACGCGTTATCCCGATGAGATTGTCAGGATAGTCGAATGGGGGGACGGAAAAAAGGAGATCAACGTCAATCCGGTGGAGTTCCTGCTGCGTTTAAAGGAGATCTTCGCCGATTATGTGCGCAGGCTGAAGGAAGAAGAGTTCCTGCCCAAGAAAAACTTTATCGAGAAGTTCAGATTGGAATATGGGGTGCAAGTTCCGGAGTGATCCTGATGAAGGAGGAAGATATGCGAAAAGATCTGCTTGTGGTGCTGATAGGCAGCCGGGTCAGGAAGGCTTTGCCGGTGCAGGAGATATTGACCAGGTACGGCTGTATCGTGAAGACCAGGCTGGGGATACACGACGCGGGTAGAAACGGGTGTTCCGACACAGGGCTCATTATTCTGGAATTGATTTCCCAGGGACCGCGGATAAAGAAGCTAAAAAAAGAGCTGGACGCGCTCCCGGGAGTAAAAGCTCGATTGGTAACTATTTCTGTCTGAAAAACAACCGGTATTATCCTTGACAGGAACGGGATGTTTTTATAAAATATTAATAACGGCCCGATAATATACCGTGCCTGTAGGCCGGTAGAACGCGGGCTGATATTCCCTTCTGCCGCAGCGCTTATACGTCTTACGCAGTCTGCGAATGAGGGTTTTTTCTTATAAGCTTATGATCTGGGATATCTCCACTGAAACTAAATTTAAATCTGTAATTGCCAGGCTGCCTGTTTTTCACAGACGGATAGCTGAAGAATCCGTGATAAAAAAAGCGCAGAGCAACGCTTTAGAACGTAAGTCGGAGCAGGTCGAAGAAGCGGACGTAATAAGCGCGTTTTTCAGCGAGGTCCCGCTGGCATTCTACAGTATGATGATCCGTGCTTTGGAGCAGAGCGGATTTGATTATAATAAATACGGGTTCCCTGCGAAGAATGCCGGGCAACGGATAAATAAATGAAGGTAGCGGTGATCGGTGCGGGAGCGATCGGGGGGCTATGCGCCGCCTATCTTAAGCTTGCCGGTAAAGACGTTACCCTTGTTGTCAGGCCTTCCGGCGTCCGGAGGCTGGCGAAGAACGGTTTATCCGTCAGCGGAGTGCGCGGAGAGAAAACTGTCGGCGTCCCGGTTGTCGAGAAGGTGGATTTTCTTCCCGATATATGCATAGTTGCCGTAAAAACCCAGGATATAGAAGAAGCGGCCGCAGGTAACCCGGAAGCCTTACGGGCAGAAACTGTTATTACCACGCAGAACGGACTACGGGCGGAGGAAATGCTTCTTCGTTATTCCGCCCCGGATAAGATAGTATCCGGCATCGTTATGTTCGGGGCGACTTCTTTCGAACCCGGCAGGGTCGTCCATAACTTTGAAGGCAGTTTTGTCATCGGGAATTATTCCGGTAACTCCGGGAAAAATCTTTCTTGCGCTGAAGCATTGTTGTCGGAGGTGTTTCCGGTAAGGGTGGCGGACAATATAAAAGGGATGAAATTATTGAAGGTGTTCCTTAACGCCAACAATTGTATCCCGGCCATATTGGGAACGACTATGCAGGAAGCGTTCAGCGATCTGCGGATCTGCGGTCTCAGTGTCGCCATCTGGAAAGAAGGCTGGCGGGTAGTTATGGATGCCGGGCTGAAACCGGAATCACTGCCGGACTTTCCGGTTGAACGCATTTCCGGGTTGGCGGCTATGCCTTTAGACCGGGCAGCCGGTGTTTTTCACGGCATAATGTCCGGATTAAGCAAAGAGCCGCTTTACGGATCGATATTGCAAAGTATAAAAAGAGGCCGGCCTTCAGAGATAGATTATTTAAACGGTGAATTCGTGCGTATTGCCGCCGCCGGAGGAAGTAACGCCGGGCTTAATGAGACCCTGGTGCGGCTGGTGCACGATGTGGAACGCAGCGGCAGATTCCTCGCTAAAGAGGAATTACTCCGCGAGACAGCCGGGTTCTTAGAATAATATTATGGTAAAAACACCTTTTCCGAAACTGAAACTGACGGTCTTAAACATATACGGAGAATGTTACCACGGCTATAAACCGGGTGATGAGATTGTCCTTGAAGATTTCACTCATCCTCCCGCGTATTTCTGCCTGGGGCTGGCGCATGTATTATTCCCGATCATCTATGCTTTAAGTTTCGGCGCCAGGTTCCCTTTCAGGGATAACCAGCGGTCGTTGCAGGTAACCTGTCCGGACGGCGGAAAAATGGAATTCAAGGTGGAAATACTGGATAAGTCCGGAGCCGCGGAAACTCTCCCCAAAGACAATAGTTATTCGGGGCCGCATCCTAAGAAAATGACGATAGAAGTGGTCAAATCCAAAGGTAAGTGCACGTATGGATATAAAGTGGGCGATAAATTCGAGACTACCGGTTTAAAATGTATCCCCGGTTTCTGCGGCGCGGCCTTCCATACCGCGTTCCCGGCGCTCTTCGCCCTGAACTTCGGGGCGAAGTTTTTCTTTATGGACGATCCTGACGGCATAGACACGGTGACTTGCCCGGACGGAGGGAATATCGTGTTTAAAGTTTCCCGCATAGAAGAGCAGAAAGAGAAGACGGCGGAATGAAAAGCAGGCGCAGGGTAGTGATAACCGGGATCGGCGTGGTTTCCCCGAACGGCATAGGCAAAGATTCCGTCTGGGATGCTATGTCCGGCGGCAAATCCGCGGTAAGGCTGGTGGATGAATTCGACGTTTCCATTTTTAACACCAGGATCGCGGCACAGGTCAGGGAATTTGACCCGTTTAAACTGGGATTAAGCCATAGCGATGCCGTGCGTATGGACAGGTACGTGCAGTTCGCGGTCGTCGCCGCCGATATGGCGGTCAAGGACAGCGGTTTGGATTTCTCCTCCCAGGACGTCGAGCGCTGCGGCGTGTGCCTGGCCAACGCCATTTGCGGCACAAAGTATATGGAGGAGGAATTCGTACTTGTTACCGACAACGGTAAGAATCCGATAGATCCTTCTCTTGTCCGGCCCGACCTTTACGATGCCGCTATGTTCAATACCCCTTCAATAGAATTATCTTATAAATACGGGCTTAAAGGCGTCTGTAACACTTTATCCACCGGGTGTACCGCGGGCACGGATTCTTTGGGGTTCGCTCTTGAGAGCATCCAGGACGGCGAACACGATATTATGCTGGCGGGAGCCGCCGAGGCCCCGATCACGCCCATAACTTTCGGGTCTTTTGACGTGGTGAACGTGCTTTCGGCCAGGAACGACGCTCCGGAGAAGGCCAGCCGGCCTTTCGACGTTAAACGCGACGGCTTTGTTCTCTCGGAAGGGGCGGGTATCCTGGTTTTGGAAGAAATGGAGCACGCCTTAAAGAGGAACGCGCATATTTACGCGGAAGTGATCGGTTTCGGGACCAGCTGTAACGCTTTTCATATGACAGATCTTCCGGCAGACGGGACCGCTATGGCCAATTGTATACAACTGGCGGTGAAAGACGCCGGGATCAAGCCTCGCGATATAAATTATATCAACGCACACGGTTCCTCCACCAGGATGAACGATATCTTCGAGACAAGCGCTTATAAAATGGTCTTCGGAGATTACGCGTATAAACTCCCGATGAGTTCCCTGAAATCAATGATCGGGCATCCTTTGGCCGCCGCCAATGCCATAGAACTGGCGGTCTGCTCCATGATCTTCGAGAAGAACGTTCTTCCTCCGACGATCAACCAGGAGGAGAGGGACCCGCTTTGCGATCTGGATTATATACCGAATCAGGCGCGGCAGAAGAAAGTCGACGTGATACTCAAAACCAGCAGCGGTTTTTCCGGCATACATTCGTCGCTGGTTTTACGGAGGTTCGAGGGATAGAATGAAAAGCATCGCTGTTACAGGAATAGGCGTGGTTGCCCCTTCCGGCATAGGAAGAAGGCAGTTCTGGGCGAATATCAAGTCCGGAAGGTCTTTTGTCAGGGAGATAACGCGTTTCGACGCTTCCAAGTATCCTTCCCGTATCGCCGGACAGATAGACGATCTCGATAAATACAGCCACGTGTCGGAAAGGCTGTTGAAGAAAATAGACGCTTTCTCCCATATGGCGCTGGTGGCTTCCGAATTGGCCTTGCAGGAAGCGGGTATAGACATCAAAAAAGAAGACCCGGACCGGGTGGGGATCTTTTTAGGCAACGCCATCGGCGGCTGGCTGTATGCGGAAACCGAATTGCGCGATCTATACCTGGAGGGAAGAGAAGGAGTTTCTCCTTATATGGCGTCAGCGTGGTTCCCCGCCGCTCCCCAGGGGCAGGTCTCCATTTATTACGGGATAAAAGGTTTCAGTAAAACGGTAGTGGCGGACAGGGCCGGTTCTTTGATGGCCGTCGGTTACGCGCGTAAAACACTGCTTAAAGAAAAACTCGATATTATCCTCGCAGGAGGAATGGAAGCGCCTGTCACGCCTTACGCGCTGCTTTGCTGCAATACTTACGGAGGGATCTGCACTGAAAATAAAAATCCGGCAGCGGCATATCGTCCTTTCGACAGGAACAGGGCCGGATTCGTAGTCGGGGAGGGTGCCGCCATTATGGTGATGGAAGAACTTGCACGCGCCAGGCAAAGAGGGGCAAAAGTGCTTGGGAAAATAACCGGATACGGCACCAGTTGTGACGGCGTGGACAGGATAAATCCGGATAGATCAGGTTTACAGTTGAGCCGGGCCATAAAAACGGCGCTTCAGGATGCAGGTATCGGACCGGAAGACATAGATTATATAAGTTTAGACGGAATGGCCGACGACGCCTGGGATTACGGGGAAGCGGACGCCATCAAAAGGGTTTTCGGCGGCAAAGCGGGAGATATTCCGGTAAGCTGCCCGAAGTCGATGTTCGGCAACCTGCTGGGCGCTTCCGGGGCTTTGGATGTGATCATCGCCCTGCTTGCTATGGAGCACTCGCTGATCCCGCCCACGTTGAATTTACATGACCCGGATCCCGCCTGGCTGAATTATGTAAAAGATAAAGCGTTGGAAAGAAGAGTGGACAGGGCACTGATCATTTCCCGCGGCAGGGGCGGGATAAATTCGGCGTTGGTAGTTGAAAAAGCATAAACACATTCTTTAAATAAGGAGGATTTGCCGTGAAGATAATGTTTGTAATGCCGAAAGTAGGGTCATGGGCCACCCATGGAAAACATATCGGCCCGAACCAGCTTTACGCGCATTGGGCGGCGTATATCCGGGAAAAAGGATATTCCGATCTGGAAGTGTTGGATTGCAAGGCGCTGGAGATAGAAACCGAAGAAATGCTGGCGAAGATCAAGAAAAGCAATCCCGATTTAGTTGTGCTGGGGGATATGCTGCATTCTTACGGCGGTTACGGAATCATCGCGCATTTCAATCAGGCGGCGCAGTCGATAAAGAAAGCCCTGCCCCGGGTAAAGATCGTGTTCGGCGGCCTATGGTATTCGGCTATGCCGGTGCCGACGCTTGAGGATAATCCCGCGGTTGATTTCGTGGTAATGGGCGAGGAGGAATCCTTCTATGACCTGATCGACGCTATCGCCAAGAATAAAGATCTTAAAGATGTCGCCGGGGTAACATCGCGCGTCGGCGGAGAGATAGTGATGGGGCCGCATAAAAAACTGCTTGAAGACCTGGACAGCCTGCCTTTGCCGGCGTACGACCTGTTCCCGATGGATAAATACGTGGGGCATACGCATTGGAAGCCTTTCGTCGAGATGGTCACTTCCAGGGGGTGCCCTTCAGCCTGCACTTTTTGTTACGAATGGGACCAATATGATCCTCGTTCGCCATCCGATTTCCTTAAATGGCGCGCCAAGTCTCCGGAGCGCGTTATAGAAGAAATGGAATTGCTGCATAAGAAATACGGGGTCAAGGTCGTGGTCGTGCAGGACGATAACTTTAACGTCAACCCGGAAAGGGTCAAGCGGTTCTGCGAGTTAAAACTGCAAAAGGAAATCCCGGTAAAATGGGTTTCTTTAGGCAGAGCGGTAGACTGGGTGAATTGCGAAGAGATACTGCCGTTGATGAAGAAAGCGGGGTTGTTCACCGGGGTGTTCGGTATCGAGGTCACTACCCCGGACGAGTTGAAGAAAATAGCCAAGGGGATAACTATCGCCCAGATCAAGAAGACCATAGAAATACTGCGCCGTAACGAAATCGCCGTGGTCGCCGACATTATGATGGGGTTTGATTACGACGACGAAAAGATCATAAAACAGAGGTACGAGTTCACGGATGAAGTGGACCCGGATATCCTTTGGATAGGTTATGTGACTCCCGCGCCCAACTCCCCGATGTGGAGGATAGCGCTTAAAAACAACTGGATAGACCCGCGGAAGATCGACTTCAGCCAGTGGGATTTCCTGCATCCGGTGATCCCGACGAACCACCTTAGTAAAGAGGAATTGGGCAGGCTTGGATCATGGTGTATGCGGGAATTCTTTTCCAAACCCGGCAGGATCAACCGGATAATGGAAAGTAACTTCGATATCCTGGCAAAATTGTGTTTTCAGGATGTTATGGCCGGCGTGGGAAAATGGGAAGCCGGGGCCACAAAAGGCGAAGTTCATATTTGACGGCAGGGAAGGAAGTGTTATGGATACGAAAGACAGGATAAAAAAAGTGTTCGTGGATCTTTTGAGGATTAAACCCGGGGAATTAAAAGAGGGTATGAAACTTTACGACAGCATAGGCGTGGATTCCACCGAAATGGTGGAGGCGGTGATCGCCCTCGAGAAAGAATTCCGGGTTAAACTCAATCCCAAGGAAATAACGAAATTCTCTACTCTGGAGGATATCGAGAAAGTAATATCCGCCAAGAGCGCATAACGATGAGAATCGTAGACCTTAGCATCCCGATCGATGACCGCGCCCCGGAAGCGCACCCTTTCTGGATCGAAAGACTCGGCCATAAAAATGGCGTGGAGCATTTGAATTGGGTGATGATGAGGAAGAGCCTTCGAGGTAAGCTGGCTTTTCTTTTCGGCCGCAGGATCATTAAGCCGGAAGCGTTGCCTGACGGAGAATTCTTATCGCTGGAAACCGTGCACGCCCCGGTGCATACCGGTACCCACCTTGACTTCACCTTTCATTACGGCACTGTTTCCGAGGGGAAGCCGTCGCGTTATTCCGACGAAATACCACTGGAATGGTGCTTCTCCGAGGGAATAGTGCTGGATTTTACCGGTAAGGAGCCGGGAGGCGTCATCGCGCGCGAAGATGTGCTGGCCGCGCTGGATAAGGCCGGCTGCGGCCTTAAACCGGGCGTTATCGTGCTCTTAAGGACCGGAGCCGATAAATATTTCGGTTCCGCCGAATATCTGCATCATTATCCGGGAGTCGGCCCGCAGGCCATTGAATTCCTGCTTGATCAGGGGGTGAAGATAATCGGCATAGATACCCTGGGGTTGGACCGTCCGTATAAGTATATGATGGCGGATTTTATCCGCACGGGTGATGCGGGAGTGCTCTGGCCGGCGCATTTTTACGGACGGAAGAAGGAATACGCGCATATAGAAAGACTTGCGAATCTGGATAAATTGCCGGTTTGCGGTTTCAAAGTGGCTTGTTTTCCCGTGAAGATCCGCAATACCGGGGCCGCGTGGGCAAGAGCGGTGGCGATTATAGAGTAGTACATTGTTACATAAGTTTCTGATAATCGAAATTAGATCGTAATCGAGAACTTCCAGCTACGCAAGATGCTTCGCAGGATAAATTTGCCTGCGATTTGATAAAGGCAGGCAAATTTAGGAGGCTATCTATATGGGGCATACGGTAAATTCCATAATCATCGACGCGCCGTACGATAAAGTGTTCGATATTTCCAACGACATTCCGCGCTGGACGGAATTATTCGGCGGGGAATACAGCAAGGCGGAGATAATAAGCAGGGAAGGCAACAGGATCGTCTTCCGGCTTACCGACGACGAAGGGAAAAGCTGGACTTCCTGGCGGTTGCTGATGAAGGAGCATGGGTTTGCCTACGCCCAAAGACAGGAACCGCAGTTCCCGTTCAGGTATATGAAGATCATCTGGTTGTATACCCGGAAAACCCAGGGTATTGAATTGAGCTGGATACAGCATTTTGAAATGGACCCGGCGGCTAAGTTCAGCGATACCCAGGTCGAAGGCTTCATTAATACTCATTCGAAAGACAATCTGCAGATATTCAAGAAAGTGATCGAACAAGAAGCAGGCAAGTGAAAAACGGGTTATTTATTATTCTCTGCGCCGGCGGAGCGATCCTTTCCTTCAATGTGGCCGCGACTGCCGCGTTGATCCCTTCTATTGCCTCTGAATTCACGCTATCCCAGTTCACTGCCGGAAAACTCATCTGGCTGTATATGCTGCCTTACGGTATCTCCGCTTTGTTTTACGGGCCGTTGATACGCAGCTTCGGCGCGAAGAGGATCGAATCCGCCTGCCTTTTAATATTTTCCTTGGCCAATCTTAGCGCCGCTTTCTGCTATTCATTCGATCAACTGTGCATCTCAAGATTATTGGCCGGGATTTCCGGAGCATCCATTACGCCTTTGGCGATCATTATGGTCTCCCGCAGCGTCAGCAGGAATAAAAGAGGTAAATATATAGGTTTGTTTTTCAGCGTTACCTTTGTTTCCTCTTTGGCGGGATTGTTTCTAAGCGGCATTCTGCCCTGGCGCGCTATCTTTCTTATCCCGGCAGCCGCTGGTTTTACGCTGTTGGTGCCGTTATTCTTATATTTGCCGGAAGGATCATTGCGTAGGGAGAAATTCCGGATGGAATATTTTTCCGTGTTGAAATACAGGCGAGTCTCCGGGATCTGCGTTTATATCATCGGGGTCAGTCTTCTCTACCACGGCGTTCAGCAATGGCTGGGAGTCTATTTTTCCAGCGTATTACACCTGCACCAGTTAGAAATAAGTGCGTTGATGACTTTGGGAGGGCTTAGCGGCATACCGGGGGAAGCTGCCGGAGGCCGGTTTGCCGATCATGCCGGCAGGCGGAGGGCGGCGGATTCGGGAGCATTACTAATGGCTGTCGGTCTATTTCTTCTTGCGTTGTCTCCCGGCACAGCATTTTTAAGCGTCAGTATGCTCATCTGGGGCTTTGGCTGGGCCTTCAACCACGCCGGAGTCTCAACTTTATTGGCTGATCTGCCTCCGTCGGTGTTGAATGAAGTTGCCGGATTGAACAGCAGCCTGCGTTTTCTTTCCGGCGGGGCTGGGGTATTGGCAGGCAATCTGCTCTTAAGCAGAAGTTTTGCAGCCGGGTTTATCTTCTTCGGCATAGCTTTGTTGATCTTTATTTTTATGTCCTACAAGCTTCTGCAGGAAAAGAAAACCCTTGCCATTCATCTTTAACCGGTAATCGCTTCCGGCATCGGTTCTATCCGCCGCAGAAATAAGGATCCCGCCGATCAGCCACCAGATGAAAGAGACTTGCGGCAGGAAGAAGGTGAAATCGGTAAGATTATGCACCAGGAATACCGTCCAGGAGCAGAAAATAAGCAGATAGAGATTGTCGCCTGTGCGGCGTATATATCCGCAGGCCTTGTGCGCCGTGAAAATAATGAACCAGAGGAACGCCGTTATTCCGGGGATCCCCAGTTCGCACCAGAGTTGCAGGAAAATGTTGTGAGCGAAAGAAGAGACAGAGCCGGCGCAGTTACCCGGGCCATTGCCTAAGACAGGAGAAGCTTTAATAATGGATATTGCCTCTTTCCAGTAGGTTAGACGGGCCTGTAAGGAGAATAAAGGAGACTGATTTCCCGCGCTACGGAAGATGAAAACAGCCGCAGCCAGGGCGGCAAGAATAAAGAATACGGCAAAACCGTACTTTTTTAACCTGTGTTTTGAGAGGAAAAAGAAAAGTATTGCGCCGCAGATAAGAGAAGTTATTCCACCTATCGATTTTGTCAGCAACAACACCGGAGTTATCAGCAATAACGGCAACAATGCGGTTTCCCTGCGGATCAACCGTAAAGGTATCGTCATGGCCAGGAAACCGGCAAGGGCATTGGCTGTTACGAAAGGAGCGAATATCCTCCCGGATTCTATATAATCGCGCGCAATCCCGCCGTTAATTCCATTCGCGGCAAGGTATTCCGATAAATGCCGGAATCCGTAAAAGTACTGATACAGGGCCAGGAACGCTACACCTGTGCCTGCAGCGGCGACCACCTCGAGCACCGGCAATGATTTCTTTCTATCCATCATCGAGGCCAGCAGATACGCGCAGAAACAAGCCAGTTGGTTCATAAACAGGTTGACGCCGTCTATATTGCCGGCAAGCGCCGGCGGGAGCATTGTAGTGGTAAAAACGGCCGCCGGCAAAAGCGGCGCAAACCCGGCTCCCGGATCCGTTCGTCTATTCAGCAACAAACGGCATAATAACACACATAAGCAGATCAGCAGCAGGTTAAGGTAGATATTTCCTGCCGCAGGGAAGGCTTCGGGAGAAATGAAAGGCCGCAGTAAGATTAATATTAGAAATGCCGTATACATTATGTTATAATTTTAGAACAAAAGTATATGTGTGTCAAAGATTTAAACCGGGAATTTGCATCGGTAACTCGGTAAAATGTCCCCACAGAGATATCAGAATGTCTGCTTTACCTAAACTGCTTATTTTCAGTTCCGGCGCCTGTCTGTACGGTGCGGAAAGAGGGTTGGTGAATTTCTGCGCCGCTTTGGATGACCGGTTTGAAATCACCGTGATCTTGCCCGATAACGGACCGCTGGGGGAAATCTTAAGAAAGCGCGGTTACCGTGTTAAACTGCATCCGCTTGCAGTATTGTCTTCCTCTCTTTCGCTATTCCGGATGTTCCGCTATTTATTCCTTTTCGTGTTCAACACGCTATATGCCGCAATCTACGCCGTTTTATACGGCTACAATTGTATTGTATCCAATACGTTATTGTTATTGCCGCCTTTGTTCGCGGCCAGGCTGTGCGGGAAAAAATATGTTTGGCTTTTAAGGGAATACACAACCTCTTTACGTATTAACCGTCTCCTGGCCAGGATCGCATTGATTTTTTCCGACAGGATAATTTGTATGTCCGAGAACATAAAGAAGGAAATGTTCGGCAATCTGCAAAGCAAGAAAGGAAAGATCTCGGTGATCCACGAGCCGCTGCCGGCTTTTTCCCATCAACAAGGTGCCGCGGAACTCTTACGCAAAGAACTATCTATCCCGCAACCGACGGTGGTTATACTTTTGCCGGCCAGGATACATCCGTCGAAAGGACAATTGGAATTCCTGCGGGACTATTCCGTTATATTGAAGCGGTATGATGTTATGGTTTTAATAGCCGGTGATTGTTCGTCCTCGGCGCCCAGAGGCGCGGCTTACAGAAAGGAGATCCGAAGTTTAATAAATGGCGCAGGTCTGGAAAAATGTGTTCTTTTGCTTGGCTTCAGGGAAGATATAGTTGCGTTGTTTTCACTTTGTGACATTTGCGTCTTTCCTATTCTTAGAAACGAGCCGTTCGGGATAGCTTTTCAGGAGGCGTTGTGCTCCGGGAAACAGACGTTATATTATTCCAGTTCCGGACTTGAAGAGGCCGCCTCATTTTTTAAAGGACATAAAGCCGTCAGGCTGGATGGCTGTTCTTTGGAGCGGGCGATAGTCTCCGCTTTATCCTTACGCGCAGCCGGCGTGCCGGACTACGGAGAAGAAACGATAGTTTCCCGTCATATTTACCGGGAGAATATCCGGCGCGTTATTGCCGGCGGGAATCAGAGTATATAATATCCGGTTCAGCCCTTTTTTTACTTGACAATTTCCTCCGCTTATGTTAAAAAATTAACAATAAATACTTAAATAAAAACGGAGGATTACCGGGAAAACCAAAGATCGATTTATGAAGGGCTCTTGCAAAGTAGGAGCCCTTATTTTTTATACTACATTCTAATTTTTATGAAAAAAGTCGGATTGACTTACGATCTGAAAACTGATTATGAATACAGAGAGGGTGATCCTCCGGATGCCGCCGCGGAGTTCGATCATCCTTCCACGATAGACGTCTTGGTTAACGCTATCGAGTCCCAGGGATATAAAGTCGAGAAGATCGGCAACGTCGCCTCTTTGCTGGAAAGGCGGAACAATCTCGACGTAGATATAGTTTTTAATATTTCGGAAGGCGTGCAGGGCAGGAACCGGGAATCTCAGGTGCCGATGCTGCTTGAGATATCCGGGATCCCCTATGTGGGAGCGGATGCCTTGACCCTGGGCTTGACGCTGGATAAGGTCATGGCCAAGAAGATTTTTATGGCCGACGGGATCCCGACCCCGAATTCAATGGAAATAAAAGACCCGGCATCCGTGCTGGAGACCGGCCATTTACGCTTTCCGTTGATCGTGAAGCCGAGATTTGAAGGTTCTTCGAAGGGGCTAAGCGAAAGTTCCCGTGTGGAGACGCCGGAGGAGCTCAAAAAACAGGCCGAATATATCCTGAATACTTATCATCAACCGGCGCTGGTGGAAGAATTTGTTTCCGGTCAGGAATTTACCGTCGCCGTTATCGGCAACGACCCGGTGGAAGTTATGCCTGTCGTTCAGGTCAAGATCGACGGTAAGGTAAAATTGAACAATAAATTTTATACTTTCAGCAGGATCGCTTCGGACAGGGTGGAGTATATCTGTCCGGCACGTATCAGCCAGGAACTTGAAAAAGAGCTCGGGGAACTGGCCTTGAAGACTTATATGGCCGTGGATTGCCGTGATTTCGGCAGGGTAGATTTCAGGGTCGACCCCGACGGCAGGCCTTATGTGCTGGAGATCAATCCGTTGCCTTCATTATCAACGGCCGATGTCTTTCCCCTTGTGGCAAAAGCCAGCGGGATTTCTTACGAGCAGATCGTGGGAAAGATCCTTAGTGTCGCTTTGAAAAGGTATGGTCTGGAATAATATGGATATCGCATTGACGTATAATTTGAAGGAAAAAGACGAGTCGAAACCTCCGGACTATTTTTCCGAGTTCGATTCGCAGGAAACCATAGATGCGATCACTTCCGCCCTCCGGAAAAAAGGCCATAATGTCCTTCCAATAGAAGCAGGCAGTTCCAATCTTTTATCATATTTCAAAAAGAACCGCGTCGATATGGTGTTTAATATCGCCGAAGGCCGCGCCGGAAGATACCGTGAATCGGAAATCCCGGCTATCCTCGACTGCCTTAATATACCGTACACAGGCTCCGGCACGTTCGCGCTGGCGCTGGCCCTGAATAAAGCCGCTACCAAAAAGATACTCAAGGCGGAGGACATCCCCACTCCGCGTTCGCAGCTCTTCTCCCGCGGTAACGAGAAAGTGGATACAACGCTTAAATTCCCGCTGATCGTCAAGCCGAACTTTGAAGGCTCCGCGAAGGGGATCGCTTCTTCCAATGTCGTAGCTACTCCGGAAGAACTATACGCGAGGGTCAGAGAATTACAGAAGATATACAAGCAATCCATCCTCGCCGAGGAATTCATAAACGGCAAGGAACTTACCGTAGGTGTGCTGGAGAACGGGAGCACGATAATCCTGCCGATACTGGAGATAGATTTCTCGGAATGCTCGGGCAGCGGAGAGTTCTTTTATTCCTGGAAAATGAAAGAATTCCAAGGTAATAAAGAAATGGGGCTCGTGCCGCATTTCTATTGCCCGGCCAGGCTCGACAAGAACACGGAACGTTTAGTGAAAGAGACCGCTTTGAAAACTCACCGTGCGGTGGGCTGTTTCGATATCTCCCGTACGGATATAAGGTTGAGCGAGGACGGCGTGCCTTATGTCCTGGAGATCAACCCTTTACCCGGATTAAACCCTAAGGATTCCAACTTTCCGATCATGGCATACGCAGCAGGTATGCAGTATGAAGATTTGATTGAAACAATCTTACTGGGCGCCTTTAAAAGAAGGAGAGGGTAAATTGGAGAATATAATACTGGCAGAGCAGCAAAAACAGCAGCCGGAACCGCAGATACGTTCTCTGAGAAGGCCTAGGGATTACCAGCAGATACCGCTTTTTAAGGATGTCAACCCGCTCGACTGGGAAGACTGGCATTGGCAGATGAGAAAACGCGTGCGTTCCAGCGCTGAGCTCGAGCAGATAATCAAACTGAGTAATGAAGAAGAGGAAGCCATACGCAAAGCGAACGGCAGGCTCTCAATGGCCATTACCCCTTATTGGGCGGCTTTGATGGACCCTGAAGATCCCGCATGCCCTTTACGCAGGCAGGCCGTGCCTGTAGCGCAGGAATATTCTGTGGGGCCGCATGAAATGGTCGATCCCTGCGCCGAAGACAGAGATTCGCCGGCGCCGCATTTGGTACACAGGTATCCGGACAGGGTATTATTATTGGCCACCGACCATTGCGCGATGTATTGCCGGCATTGCACCAGGCGCAGGCTGGTAGGGGAACATGATTGTACCCAGGAGAGCAACTGCGGGGAAGGGAAATTCGACGCGGCAATAGAGTACATCAAATCAAACCGCAAAATAAGAGATGTTTTGATCTCCGGCGGGGACCCTTTGACCATGGAAGATGAGCAGATCGAGGACCTCCTTAAAAGGATCCGCGCCATCTCTCATGTGGAATTCCTGCGTATAGGCAGCAGGGTCCCGGTGACCCTGCCCCAACGCGTTACCGCTAAATTGGTCAATATCCTCAAGAAATACAACCCGTTATGGATGAGTATACATTTCAACCATCCGAAAGAAATAACCAAAAGATGCCGTATTGCCTGCGAAATGCTTGCGGATTCAGGCATCCCCCTGGGCAGCCAGAGCGTATTACTGAAAGGTATCAACGATAGGCCTTACATAATGAGGCGTCTGATGCAGGAACTTCTGCAGATAAGGGTAAGGCCGTATTATATCTATCAATGCGACCCGGTAAGAGGAACGCAGCACTTCAGGACGCCGGTCGCTACCGGTATCAATATAATGGAGAAACTGCGGGGGCATACTTCCGGTTACGCCGTTCCTACCTACGTGATCGACGGTCCCGGAGGCGGAGGGAAGATCCCCGTAAGCCCTACGTACATACTTTCCCAAGCCAGGGGTAAATATGTCCTGCGTAACTATAAGGGCAAGATTTATACGTATCTTGAGTAATCTTTGCCGGGAACTTATGCCGCCCAAGGGCGTTTTTATCGCAGGCATAGCCGCATTATCCCTGTTAAACGGTTGTTCTCATCGTAATGAACCTTTCCCCGTCGAATCCTCAAATGCAGTGGCCCTGGTAAACGGTGCCGTTGTTACCGATGCCGACCTTAAGTTTGAAGTGGGATATTATAATACAGGCTTAACCGAACGTGACCCGGCAAGGATCCGGACTTTATCCGCTAAAGCCGATTACTTGAAAGAAGAGATCGTGCAACGCCTGCTTCTCTCCCAAGAGGCTGTAAGACGCGGGCTGGATAAGAGCGAAGAGTTCAAAAGGCTGATGGAAAAGACCCGGCAGGAAATACTTGCTATGCTGTTGATAAACGAAGAGACCGGTGTCCTTCAGCCCAGCGACGAAGAGACCGACAAATACTACCGCGATTACCAGTTAAAGCTCTCCGGTCTGGAAGAAAGGCATATCCGGGAGATCCTGGTGTCCACCGAAAAAGAGGCCCAGGATATTTTGATCCGTTTATTGCAGGGAGAAGACTTCGCTGTCCTGGCGGAAGCATATTCCAAGGCAGACAGCCGGAGCAGCGGCGGAGACGCCGGGTTCTTGAAAAAGGGAAAACGCGCCCCGGCATTCGACAAAGCCGTATTTTCCCCGGATCTGCATGAAGGTAATATCAGCAGTGTTTTTTCTTCTCCGGAAGGATATTATATTGTTAAAGTGGAGGAGATCCGGCGTTTCCAGGGCAGGCCTTTGGAAGATATGCGCGGAGAGATACGGGACACGCTGTTAATAGAGAAGAAGCAGGATAAGATAGAGAAACTACTGCAAAATCTACGGAACAATTCCGCCCTGGAAATCCACGAAGGCAGGATTAAATAAAATTCCACGGGTTTCAGGCCCGTGGAATTTTAAAATGAATAGTTCAACGTCCATTATTTAAACATCCGGACAGGTTTCTTAAATACCCAGTTCTTCCGTTCCGACGATCTTTACTTTCGCGTTATCTTTAAGTTCACCCTGTGTTTCTATTACGACCAGATCGTCTTCCCCCAAGCCCTGGGTTACCTGCACGTAGTCGTTGGTTGCGTATCCCTGCACCACTCTGCGTATCTGCACGACGCCGGTCTGTATCCCGTCTTCACCGGTCCTCAGCGTGGCCTTAGGTATCACCGGGACGAGTATTTTCCCGCCTCCCGCCTGCATTATACTGGAAGTAGGAATGATCAGCACGTGCTTTAGATCGGCGATGCTTATTTCCGCCCTGCTGAACATCCCCGGCATCAGCATCCCGTCTTTGTTGTCCACTTTTATCTTCGCGGTCAAAGTCCTGCTTTTTCCCTCGATGACCGGATAAACGCTGTCCACCGTCCCTTCAAAGACCACGTTCGGGTAAGCGTCCACGTATATGCTGGCTTTTTGCCCGAGCCGGACTTTGTTTATATCCCTTTCGACAATGCCTACTTCAATATATACTTCAAATGTCTCGAACAGCGTGCCCATCTTGTCCTGGGAAGTAACGAACTCCCCTTCTTCGGCCTCCCTGGGGCCCATCACGCCTTCTTTATTGGCATAAAGGAATACCTTGCGAAAATCATTCTTTGCCAGGTCTTCTTCAGCCTTGGCGGTATCTACCTGGGCTTTGGCGCTTCTGGCATCCAGGGCCGCTTCTTCCATCTTGGATTTAATGATAGCTCCGACTTCAAACAGCTTCTGGTTGATTTCGTATTTTTTAAGCGAGGATTCATACGCCGCCTGGGCTGAAATAAATTTGTTCCTGGCATATTTCAGTTTCAATTTGGCGTCGTCCGGCACCAGATAAGCGATCAGCGCGCTCTTCCTTATTTTTTCGCCTTCTTTAAAGTATATCTTTTTGATCACTCCCGGGACTTCGAACCTTAATTCCACTTCCGTTTTTCCTTTTACCGTGCCCATTACCGGCAGAAAGTCGCGGAAATCTGTAGGTTTCATTTTGAATACCCGCACCATGATCGGGGCCGGTTCCGAGGGACCCTGCGGTTGTGGCTGTTGTTCTTCCTGCGCCGGCTGCGGGGTTTTGTTCTGTTCCGCGGCTGACCCGGAAGAGGCTTGCGTAGGCACCGGCTGGTCCTTTTTCTTGCCGATCAGATTCTGCAGGAAAGGGGTTTTTTGCGTGGAAAGTTTGACTCCCGTCTGGTAGACTCCCCACATTACAAAGGCCAGCACTAAAATAAGCAAGAGTTTAAGTAATTTAGAGCCCATATTTATTTGCCCCTCCTATCGTTTAACCAGCCAGAAATCACGGAATATAAGATAAACACAGGGTATTACGAAAAGAGTCAGAAAAGTCGAGACTGAAAGCCCGCCGATTACGGTAATTGCCAGGGGCGACCACAAGTTAGCCGACTCGCTTTTGTCCAGGGCCATGGGAATAAGTCCCAGAATTGTGGTCAGCGACGTCATCATTATCGGCCTAAGCCTGTCGAAGGAAGCGTCGATCACCGCTTTCTTGGCGCCGCCCCGCTGGGAATATTTATCCTTAAACGTATTTCTTAAGAAATTAATGCGGTCGATAAGGATAATGGCATTATTGACTACTATCCCGCCGAGCATTATCGCTCCGATAAGCACCCCCGTTCCCACAGGTTTATCGGCCAGGCGCAGCGCTGCGATCGCGCCTATGGCCGCCATCGGGACGGTGGATAGAATGATCACAGGTTCCGTAAGGGATTCAAAGAGCCCCGCGAGTATCATATAAACCAGCACTAAGCTGATCACGAGCGCCCAGTAAAGTTCCTTTTGGTTTTGTATCATTTTATCATAATTACCGCCGAATTGCCAAAAATAATCTTTCGGGAGTTTCAGGTCTTTCAGGGCTTCTTTCACTTTGACCGCGGCCGTTCCCAAAGCAACGCCTCCGGTGTTGGCGCTGACCTGGACCATACGCGATTTATTCTTCCTCCAGACCTCGCTTGGCCCGTATTCGTCTTTAAAAGTCGCCAATTGATTCAGGAATACCATATCCCCGTAAGGAGTGACCAGGCTTATCCTGCGCAGGTCGTCGCGGGTATGCCTGAACTCCTCTCCGATACGGACTATGGTTTCCGTTTCTTCGGCTTTTGTTTTCTCCTGCGAAGACGCATTGTTCATCAGACCTGGGTTACCATTGAAGTGCCAATCCGGATTAAAATTGGGATCGCTTGTTTTTATCAATGGTTCGCGGGTGCCGCGGAAACGGGTAGCCACCAGCCCGCGCATATGCGTGTGCAGGGCGAGGGAGACATCCTCGGTGGTCAGCCCGAACATCGCCGCTTCCCGTTTATCCAGGATAAGCTGTATCTCCGGGCGGCCTTCTCGCATACGTATCTTTGTGTCGGTAAATTTAGGTATGGTCTGTAGTCGCTGCGCCACCTGTATCGCCAGGCTCTTTAATACTTCATAATCATAACCGTACAGTTCCAGAAGTATTTCTTTGGTCCCTACTTCCTGGGGTTCTTCATAGTATACAAACGCCCTGTGGGTTTCGTAGAATTTCTCCGTATAAGGACGGATGGCGTTTATGAAATCAGCGGTGGACTTTTTACGCTCGGCAAGCGGTTTCAACTCCACAAAGATCTTGCCAGACCACGGCTCGACCTTGGACGTGGCATTCTTCACTTCAGGCATCTTTGACACGGAAGATTCTATGCTGGAGACGATCTTATCCGTTATTTCTATCTTGGTGCCGGTGGGCATTTCCACGAATACGGTGAATTTATTCTGTTCCGCGATGCCGATAAATTCCTGCTCGAGTTTGGAGGCTTCCTGTATTACGCGCAACAGCGCGATTACTACCAGGAAAATGATCAGATAGCGGAGAAACAGCACCAGGGAAATAATGATCTTGTAACCCCTGCCGAAAAGGCCTATTCCGGGAACGCCTTCGGTATTCTTTGCAGGCTCTTTTTTTATCTCCGTTTCCTTATCTTCCGGCTGTTTTTCCGCTAAAACAGGTTCGGGTATATCCTGCGGCAGCCTGGGGTCTTTTAACTTCAGACGCGAGGCGAGCAGTGGCACCAGGGTTACCGCGGTGAACAATGACGCCAGCAGGGAGTAGGTAATAGTCAGGGCTATGCCGCTATAAAGAAGTTTGATCTCCGGATTGATGAAGAAGAGAGGTAAAAATACCACGATGGTGGTAAAAGTCGAAGCGACGATCGCCAGGAACATCTCTTCGCTGGCCTCGATCGCCAGGCGTTTTTGTATTTCCTTCATCGGCATATCTTCCGGGAACCTGCCGGGAGAAACTAAGAAGTTGTCGCGTTTCTTGAAGGTATTGTCAAGCACGACTATCGCATTGTCCACCAGCATCCCCACGCCCAAAGCCAGTCCGCTCAAGGTCATTACATTAAGAGTCAGTTTGGAAAAATACATCAGGCAGAAAGTGACGATTACGGACAGCGGGATACTCGAACTGATAATGAATACCAGGCGAATATCCCAGAGAAAGACGAAAAGAATAAAGCTGGCAAGCAGCGCTCCTGTCAGCAATGAAGAATTCACCTGGTTTACCGCCTGTTGTATTATATCCGCTTGATTGGAGATTATAGAAACCTTGATATCCTTGTCAAGATTACGCTTGAGAATCTCCACTTCGCGGTTAACGTCTTTGGAAATCTGTACCGTGTTGGCCAGGGATTCTTTCTGGACGTATATGGAAATAACCGGCTGCGCGTTCAACCTGGCGAAGGCGGTCGGTTCAAGATAAGAATCTTTGATGGTGGCGATATCTTTAAGCCTCACTACCGAGCCTTCTTTTGTGGTGGCCACAGCCAGGTTGGAGAGGTCATCCAGGCTTTCCAGTTCCCCGATGGTTCTTACCAGGTATTTATCTTTCGCGCGTTTTATTTCCCCTGCCAGCAGGTTGGAGTTATTGAGATTGATGGTATCCACTACTTTATTGATGGAAAGCTGGTATGCCTGTAATCTGTATTGGTCTATTTCTATGATGATCTTGCCTTCCCGTCCGCCGACTATTTCGGCCCTGGCAACTCCCTCAACCCTTTGTATGCGGTCTTTTATGCGTTCGTCCACTATTTTACGCAGGTCTTCCGGAGAGCGCCTGTCGCTGGTCACGGCCAGGATCATTATCGGCACGTCCATATATTCATATTTCGCTATAACCGGTTTCTCGATTTCCTTGGGGAGTTTGTTGCGTATGCGGTTGAATTTTTCGCGCACTTCCAGGGCGGCGAAATTCATCTCCGTGCCGGGCTCGAATTCCAGAATGATAGTGGCGTTGCCTTCTTTGGAAATGGAAAGGATGTTCCTTAGATGGGTGGCGGAACTGACCGCCTCTTCTACCGGTTTGGCGATGCGGTTCTCTATTTCGGAAGCGGGGATGCCGCCGCGGACATCGATATTGATGGTAATATCGCCGTAACTGATATTCGGCATCATTTCCACCGGCAGCATTTTCAGGGCGATAACCCCGATGATGATCACGCCGGTGAAAAGCATAGAGACAAAAGTCGGCCTGTTGACCGAGAATGCGGGTAGGCTCATTTTTAGTCGGGCTTTTTAGTAATGGTTCTTTTTTCTGGAATCAGCATTATCCTGTATCCAGTTAAGGTAAGATGGCCTCTGATTCCGCAGGAGGCATATCAGTGTTTTTGCAATTAACGCTCCGCAGCGCTACAAAAGCTCATACCACCTTCCGGGGCCGAGCGGCCCTTCGGCTTTGAGCAGTTGTTTATCCATCAGTTCTTTTAGATCCCGCGCCGCGGTGGGAATGGAAACATTGAATATCTCCGCGTATTCCTTGCGCGTTATCTTTTTTATGGTCTTCAATTTCTCCAGGAGCGCCTGTTGCCTGGGATTTATAGCGTATTCCGTTGCCGGAGGCGCCGGTATTTGCGTCTTCATATCTTTTAACGGTTCAGCTTTGGGGCCGGCAGCCGGTTGAGCGACAGGTAACTGCGGCAGAGGTGCGGGTTTCTCCGCAGGCTTTTCCGGCTGTCCCGCAGGTTTAATAAGCGTATCCCGCGTTGTTTCTTTCGGAGGAGCGATCGGCGGTTGTTGCGCCGGAGCCGAAGATTGGACCGCCTTCGGTGCCGGCGCAGGTTTCTCAAAAGTTTTAGCAGGTTCTTTATTTTCCGGAGCGGGATTTTTTATTACATCGCGTTCTTGTGTTTGTGGCAAGACCGGGTTTGTCTTTGGTCCTTCAGTAGACAGTGGACCTGTCAACGGTAGTTTCTGTCCGGGTGAGGTCAATGGCTGTCCGAGGACAGGCGCAACGGTTTTTTCAGTGCTATCCGGAGTATCCGGATGGTAAGCGGTAGACGGATCAAGCGGGGGCAGACGGTGGGCAGTAGGTACCGGAACATCCTCAAAAGGTATTCTTTTTTTAGAATCGTTGCCTGCAGGCCGCTCTGCCTGCGGTTTTTCTTCCGGCAGGGGAACTGCCGGCGGCGGTGTTTGTTCCGGTGATCCCTGTGGTAACGGCTCTTGGTTATTTTCCTGTCTGGTTTTCAAGAATGCCTCCAGTTCCGGGCTGATAAGGGGTTCATCTTTTACCGGTTTCAATTCCGGACGCTGTGATGGAGCGCCCAATATTCTTTCTACGATGATCAAGTAGATCGAGGGAATGACGATCAAGGTCAGAAAGGTAGCTGAAAATAAGCCTCCCATAACCGTCAGGGCCATCGGCGCCTGTAATTCCGCGCCTTCTCCGATGCCCAGCGCCAAAGGCAGCAGTCCCAATATGGTGGTCATAGAAGTCATTAAGATCGGGCGTAACCTCGTTTTGCTTGCTTCTACCACGCAGTTGTAGGGGGAATATCCTTCTTTTGAAAGTTCATTGATGAATTCGATCAGGACGATGCCGTTATTGACCGCGATACCTCCCAACATAATGATCCCCAGGTAGGCGACTACGCTTAAAGGGGTATTGGTTATGAATAAGAAGAAAGCCACACCGATAAGCGATAGCGGCACGGTGAACATTATCAACAGCGGTTGCCAGAGCGATTCGAATTCCGCCGCCATAATCATATAAACCAGGGTGATCGCCAGGATAAGGGCGAAAGCCAGGCTTTGGAACGATTCCTGCATCTTTTGTTGTTCTCCGGCCAGTTCGATCGTGTATTCTTTGGGGATCACGGATGTTTTTGCGGCAATGATCTTCTCTATGGCTTTGCTGATCTCTCCGACGCTGCGTTTATAGATATTGGCGCTGATGATAATGCTTCTCTGTTGGTCGATACGTCTTATTTCGGTAGGCCCGGTCCCTTTAGTCAGATAAGCTACGTCCGACATAGAAATATCGAATCCGAGGGGAGAGTGGATAAGAATACGGCGGAGATTGCTGAATTCGCTTCTGTCTTCCGGCCGCAGGCGTATTCTTATGTCGATATCTTCCTGATTGGTTTTATCCTTGAATTTAGTGGCTACGTATCCCTTAAGGGCGACCTGGGCGGTTACGGCGATATCGCGCACGGAAAGCCCGTAGAGGGAAGCTTTATCTTTTAATATGTGCAGTTTAGTTTCCGGGCTGGCTGCCGGCATACTGTTTTTTATCCCGTAAACCCCGTTTATCCGGCGCAGTTCAGATTGTAATCCGGCGGCTATATCGGTAAGCCTGTAGATTTGCGGTCCTTTGATCTCGATGGCGATAGGCGCGCCTTGTTCTACGGCAGAACCGAGGGAGGTTTCCTGCGCCACATATTCTATCGAGGCCCCGCCCAAGTCGCCTTTTTCCACGGTGCTTTTCAAGAGATGAATGACATCATCCGTGGAACGTTGATTGGAAGGAAGGAACGGCAGCAGTCTTGTCTTCTTTTTGAGATTAATAAGGATTTGCGCCTGATGGCTTCCCAATGTCTGAACGGCAGTTTCTTCCAGGGAGTTTTTGTCTTCGCTGGAGCCGATATTGACGGTAACGTCTTTTGTCTCCTGGATCTTAAGAAGCGCGGCTTCGAATTTGCGCACGGTGTCGTCAGTGGCTTTCAACGTAGTTCCCGGAGGCATATCGATCTTTATGATAAATTGCCGCTGGTCGACCTTAGGCATAAATTGTTTTTCATGGATTGCCAGTATCCCCAGGCTGACTATGAACAGCACGGCGACGGTCAATACCACCTTTTCTTTTCTGTCTATGCCCCAGATGATGATCTCTTCCAGTTTGTTGAATCCCGGCATTGCCTTTTGTGCCGTGTTGACGGCAGCCGGATTTTTTCTCCATTTAGGTGAGAAAGAAAGAAGGACTGGAACCAGGGTTATGGCTACCAATATGGAAGCCGCGAGGGAAAAGGTTATAGTCAACGATAATTGTTTGAAGATCTGCCCGGCAATACCCGTAACGAACGCAAAAGGAAGGAATACCGCGACCGTGGTCAGCGTGGAACCTACGATAGGGGCGAGCATTTCTTCCGAGGCATCCACGCAGGCTTCTTTTAGTGTCTTTTGCATCTGCCGGTGCCGGAAAACATTCTCGATAACCACGATGGAGTTATCCACAAGCATCCCCACGCCTAAGGCCAATCCGCCCAAGGACATCATATTCATATTTATGTTAAAGAAATACATCAAAAATAGGGTGAACATTATTGAGATGGGGATGGAAAAAGTGATTATCAATGAGGATTTGACTTCCCTTAAAAAGAAAAGCAGTACCAGGAAGGCGAGTAAAGCTCCCTGTTGCGCCGAACTGGTGACGTTTGAGACCGCTTCATTGATGAATTGCGATTGGTCGTAAGTTATCTGAATATTGACGCCTTTTTGCAGTTTTTCCTGCAGCAGTTTGCTTATTTCTTTCCGTATCCCCTGGGCGACCCTTAACGCGTTGCTTCCTGACTGCTTACGCACTACTATGGAGATGCTTTCTTTGCCGTTATAACGCGAGATACTGCTTGATTCTTTTACGCTGTCCCTTACTCTGGCGATATCTTTAAGAAATACCAGCCTGCGCGCTTTTTTCTCCAGTTTCTCTTTTTGCTGCAGCGTCTGGGCCTCTTCTTCCGGGACTTCCAGGGCAGTGGGAGTTTCCGCTATTTCCGAGACTTTCTGGTATTCACCCATGGTGCGGATGAGATACTCATAGAAGTTTTCTTTGAGAGTACCGGCAGGATAATTGATGTTTGCGGATTTAATGCTATCTACCACAGAAACGATGGAGATCTGGGAAACCCGCAGCCTCGGCTGGTCTATTTCTACGAGGATTTCCCTTTCGTCTCCGCCGGTGATCGTGGCCGAAGCCACTCCCTCGACCTTTTCGATACTGTCCTTAATGTATTTGCGGCTCATTTCGCGCAATTCAAGGGGAGAATAAGGACCGGTCACCGCCAAGTTCATTACCGGCAGGTCAAAAGGGTTATATTTCATAACTACCGGTTCCTGCGATTCCCGCGGGATGCGTTCCTTGATCAGATCTATCTTTTCGCGCACGTTCAAAGCGGCGAAATCCATATTCGTGCCCCAGTTGAACTCGACCATTACCAGTGACAATCCTTCGCGCGAAATGGAACTGATGCGCTTGACGTTGTTGACCGTGCCCACGCTTTCTTCCACTATTTTTGTTATAAGGTTCTCTATTTCTTCCGGAGCGGCGTTGGGATAAGAAGTGACGACGGTTATCTGCGGATATGCGATGGAGGGGAACAATTCCTGCGGCAGCTTGGACCAGGAAATGAAGCCCAGCAGTATTACCGCAAAGAAAGCCATTAAGGTTGTTACCGGGCGATGTACCGAAAGCCTGGAAATGGACATAAATTAGGTAGTAATATAAAAAGGATAAGGGCCTCTTGGAAGAAGGCGGATTATCCTTAAGGTTATCTTGATATTATTCTTTGGTGATTGTAATATATAAAGCTTCGCTCTTGAGCTCGTCACGGGCGTAAACAGCGGTTACTTCCTGCCCCACTGCCAATGCGTTAGGCAGAAGGTTTATCGGTTCGGCCATGCCTATCTTTTTGGCGATCCGGGTATTCTGTGTTATGATCAACGGGATCTTCTTAAGCGCATCGGAAGAATTCCTGTTTACCACCAGTACCGTTTTGAAAGGGGAATTGAGGTCTATCGCTCCTATTTTTCCGTAGATCTCCCCAGTGGTAAAAGGTATTATTCCGGATTTCTGTGAGGCAGAAGCTGTGATTATGTTATGTTCTTCCGTTGTGTCTCGGACCGGTTCAGGTATCGGTTTATCGGTATGTCCTGCGGAGACGATTTCGTCCAGCCTCGCGAAATAAGAACGCACGCATTTCGCTTCTATCTGCAGGGTTTTTTCGTTTTTGCTGTTAAAGGTATATGTCTGGACTTTTTCGCAGGATATACTGCTTTTTCCGTCGGGAGTGACTTTCAGCGAGAACAGATTCCTGTCTCCGAGCTCGGCGGTTTTTAATTTGAGATCTTTAAGGAGGTCGCCGTAGAGCCGGTAGCTTATTCCCGTAAAGTCGGTCAGATAAATATGTTCTTTAGTTTGTCCGGATTCCACGCTGACCTTGCCGGTTATCTGAAGTTGTATACCTTTTGCAGGGGGAGGAGCGGGGGGCGTATTAACTGTATTTTCCGCTGCCGAAAGCTGAAGAACGCAGGAAAAGAAAGAAATAATGACAAAGCAAAAGAACGCGAATTTCCCCTTCATATTGCCCCTTTCTTTGATTTGTTACCAGCCCGGTATTTCGAGTTAACTCATTGAATTAGTTTAACATAAACAGGAAGTATTGCAAGAAAAAAGGGAGGGGTTGCTGCTGCCCTCCCTTCTAAAAATGACTAAAATCTTCCGTTACATTTCCATAATGGCGGTTCTGGTGATTCTAAACAGTTTTACGCGTCTTTTAAGAGTTTCCGCCCAGATGTTCTCCACCTGGCTGCGGATGGTTTTCTCGCCAATCCCGCGTTGAACTGTTTTTCTGGATTCTTTCTTGACCGCCACAAACACGGTAGCCGTCCTTTTAGTTGCGAAGCTCGGTTGTTTGACCATAAATGTTCTATTCGGTATCCGAAGAATCGTCGGCAGATTCTTCTCCGGAAGCTCCTTCTTCCCAGGTATAAGATTCCTTTTCCAGGTACCAGCCGCTGTCTTCGTCGAAGGTGAAAGTTGCTTCGTAATCCGTCATACCGAGAGTTACCGTTCCGCCGGCGCTGGTTATCGCCACCCTTGTCCCGGTAGCGGTTTGCTCTACATTAGTAATAACACCGTTGTCGTCGCGCGTATAAGTTTTAATCCTTGTTACGCTTTCCGAACTGCCGTCAACTCCGGTGTTCTTGGAAGCGGTGGTTTCTTTCGAAACCTGCCATGTGCCCGCGACCAATTTATATTCGGTAGTGCTTGTTTGTGTTATATCGCCTTTTTTGGTGCCGTCGGAACCGTAGCTTTCACCGGTTGTCACGGATTTTGTGCGCAATGCCTGGCCGTTGCGGATAGTGTAAGAATCGGTTGTAGATGTTTTGTATGTGCCGATCTCTTCGCCGTTATCGTCGGTTCCGCTGTCGCCGGTGGTAGTTGATGTCCCGGAAGCGCCTTTCAATTTACCGGTGCCGTCGGTGTATTCATAAGTAATGGTGAATGACGTATCTGAAGAAGAGTCGTCCGTGCCGGTGGTTTTTGACGTTCCTTCTATGTTGGCTACTTTGATGCTGCCGCCGCGCCATTCGGAATTTACGGTTTGTGTCGTTACCGTAGTCGAAGTTTCATCTTTGCTGTTAGTGGTGGTGGTCGTGGTGGTGGTGACTTCCGTGCCGCTGATCTGCACTCCGCGATCGTTGAAGACATTCTCCACCTTTATCACCATTTTTGTTGTCGTGCTGACGATACTGGTAGTATCATCGTCGGCCGCCTGCACAAGAATGCTTCCTCCCAGAAGGATGAATGCCGCTGTCAGCGTCAGTAAAATACCTTTTTTCATTTGTTCCTCCCTTCAAATAAAATAGCTATTTATTCCGTTTCTTCTTCGGTATAAGTGGTCATTACCGGTTTACCGAGAATGATCTTGTATCCTTTGGTTATGTTGTTGGTGTATTGATCATGCCAGCTCGTGGAACTCGAATATAAATACCCGGTTTTTGTGCCGCTGCCGGAAACCCCGGTCAGATTTGCTGTGTTCTCGTCGTATGTATAAGTAGTGACCAGATTGGTGTTTTCCAGGTGTTCTTTGTCGGGATCGAGATACGGATAATAGGTTTCACTTTCTTCGCTGCTGGAGAGCATACGCTGTAAATTGTGCACGAGGCCGTTCTCGTATGTAACGGTAGACGTGTCGGTCTTATAGGTATAGCCGTCATCGGCGTTGGTGTAACTCGTGGAGGTGGCCGTCGATTCCGCCATAGGTTTGCCGTAAAGTATTTCCATCGCCGTGGCGCTTGTTCCGCTGTAGGTATCGCCGTCTTTCAGGGTTGTGACCACATCGGCAGCGTCTACGCTGACTTCTTCGCTGTCATCGTTAATGTAGAAATACGTTCCGTCATCGTTCTTGGTCAGGACATTCCCGTCCGAGTCGGTGTATTCGTACCACTCCGCCGCCTGTCCGGTGAAAGTGGTGTTGCTGGAGGCGTCGGCCAGAGTGAATGTCTCGTCATAGATATAGCTGGTAGTCGTGTCGTCGTTCTGGAATGATCCGTCGGCCTTGGACACGCTTGAGGTCACATTGCTTGATGCGATGCGCATAGCCATCGGTTCAATGTCCTCTCCGAAAGGATCCGGGGTATCTTCGCGGTAGGTAAATTGGGCTATCGTGTGCGTGGTAACGATATTGCCGTCACCGGCATCGGCTTCGGCGGAAACACTGCTGTAATCCACTTTAGTGGTATCGTCAAAGGAGAGTATCTGTCCCCGGCCGTTATATTCTATGTCTTTGCGTTCGGTAGTGTAATCCAGCCCGTCTGTTCCTGTGCCTTCTTCGTAATAATAGGAAGGACGATCGATGCGGCCGCTGGCATATTCGATGTCCGAGCGGACGAATTCGCTGGTCCCGTAAACACTATCCGTGGTTTTCTGGCTGTAAGATAACTGATATTTGTTGCTGGGATCATAGCTGATCGCCGTCCATTGGGTGTCTTTCGTGTTGCCGACCGAATCCGTCTCTTTCATATTATATTCGGCATAGCTTTTGTAGGCATTGGTTTCCGCCGTTGCGTAAAATAAAGAACCCGGCAGGTAAGTGCCGGTCCAGGAAAAAGTACTCTTGTTGTTGAGATTATCGACATTATCGCCTTCATAACTTACAAGCAGGCGGTCGTCGTTGTATTTCATATTATAGGTAGAGGAGAGCGATTTATTGCCTAATTCATCGATCTTGACGCGATTTACACTGGTAGTAAGTAGCCCATCGGTGAAATAGTCCGTACCTTTGTCGGTATAAGTAACATAATTGAATTCTCCGTTAGCGGCGGCGTTTTTCTCACGCTGCTGGCGGTTCTCAATTACTGTCTGTTTTATGTTCGCCGATGCCTCCTGCCGCAGATATTCTGCGGTATCTACTCCTGAACTGGAGATCGGAGCTGCGGCATTCGTGTATCGCAGCATTGTTTCTATGACTTTTTGGTTCTCAACGCGTTCAATGTTGCGACGGTCGATTTTCACGAATACATCGGGAGAATAGCCGGAATTAATCACTTTATTGATATAATCCCAGTAACTTTTTCCATTAAGATATTCGGGTGAGTATTCTTCTACAGCAGCGGGAGAGTTAACTGAAGCTAAAGCCAGAATAAAAGAGGCTAACAAGGCTATTTTATACAGGTTATAAGGCTTTTTATAGTTCATATCGTCTGCCTTTCCCAAAAAAAACCGGGTTTTACCTTTTTCCTTCTTTAAGGTAACCCGGATAATAGAAACAAAGATAACGCATTGCCAATACGCTACCCTTTACGATCCGTGGCTACTGTTCGATATAGGGGATATATCGAACAATCGAAGGATAAGCAATACTTTTTAAAAGTATTAACTAACACATAAAATATACACTATTTCAGTGGAAATTGCAAGTTTTTTTGATAGCTATTGTTTTAGTTTACTGAAAGATTATTATGTATAACATTTGGTAGCGCAGAATGTTATGCAGAGGCGGTGTGCCCGGAAGTTTCTAAGTAATGCTTAGCCTAAAAATAATAAGGAATAAATCTGTGACTATATATAGGTAAGAGGCGCTTATATCCTGATTCCATATCCGCAGGCCTTCTTTAGATTAGCCAGCGATATATGGTAGTTGGCCAGGGCCTGGAAGTACTTTGTCTGCGCATCGCATAAATTATAAAGAGATTCCATGGAATTGGAGAGGGCAACTTCCGCTACCCTGGAGCGTATTTTTATCAGTTCCGCTTCTTTACGCCGGAATTCCATCTCTGTTTCAGTTGCATTGAGCTGAAGAAGCGCCTTCTGATAATTCAGGAAAGCGTCCTGTATCTCAAAGGTAATTGTTTTAGTAGTTTGATCCTTATCGCTTATTGAACGGTGTAAATCAATATCCGACTTTTTCCTATCATAAATCCTTTTTATGTTGTCCATCACATTGAGTTCGAAGTTTTCAGAAGTGGATTTTGTAGGGGAAGTTTGTCCGAACCTGGGCTGGGTATTTTCTGACGTCACTGAACTGTTGACTGTGCTGGCACCCCAGGGTTTACTGACTTTTAACCCGACATACCAGTTGTTGGCATCACGCATAGGTTCGGTCTTATACGCGCCTTCATAGTAACCATAAGAACCGCTTAAATCTACGGTAAACGCATTCTTGCCTTTTTCTATCCTCTGTCCGTATTCCTGGAACTTGATCATTAATTCGCTCAATGCCAGTTCCGGACGGTGTTGAACACCCGCTTTAATGCAATCCTCCAGTTTTAAGTCTAAACGTTTAGCTTCCAGTTCGTCGGTGCGTATGAAAGGATTGTCCTGGGCGTTAAGCACCTGTTTGAACGTTAATTCCGCCATAAACAGATCCTGTTTTATGCCGTTTATCTGAAAAACGATCTGGTTGTACCAGTTTTTAACGCTGGTCAACTCGAGTTTAATGATCATCCCGGCATCAAATAATTTTTGCACTTGGTCTGCGATTTCGTTCGCCTCTTCTTTTATAGTTTCTTTCGCCGCAAGGTTCATCTTTGCCGCAACTAAGTTATAAAAAGCCGTCTCTGTTTTGTTCATTGTATCTATGCGTAAGCGGTCATAATTCTTCTTTGTGATCTCGAGATTGGTCTTTGCCTGTAGATAAGTATTTCTAAGCCGGTCTCCATAATATATAGGCTGGTCGAGTTGCAACTTGACTTCGCGTTCTTCATATTGGACTTTATATACTTCACCTGTTGTGTTGTATCCCAACACCTTCACCGCAGGATATATATTCCTAACCGCTTCCATTACTTTTATTTGCGCCAATTCGATCTCTTCTCTGGCGACTTGGGATGGTTCGTTGTTTTTGACCGCAATATTGAGAAAACGGTTAATTTCGTCTTCGGTTTCTTGAGAAACCGGTTTCTGCAATACTTTGGGCTCGGAGGATTTTCGAGGCTTACTTGTTGTGAGGGAGGGGGGCATAACAACGACAGTTTTCGCGGCTTGAGGAGGAACCGTCACGGATGTGTTGTTAAAAGGCAGACTTGGCGGTAGATCTACTCCTGTGAATCCTCCGGTAGAGGGATTTTCGATATCTTCTTGAAATGAAGAATTTCTATAGGTTATGGGTACGGTTACCTGAAAATCTTTGGTGCTGTTATATTCCTGTGGAATGGGTAAGGGGCTGGCGTTGCGAACGCTTAAGATGGCGGCGGCATCAAGCAGGGGGTATCCCGAAGATTGTGCGATGTCGATGTTCTTGATCCTGCCGTCATTTGATAAAAGCAGTTTTACTTTAACAATCCCTTCCAGATTTTGGATAGCTGCTTTGGGAGGGTAGATGAGTTGAGAGTAGATCTTTTCCTGCAAAATATTCAGATAGGTCGAACTGGGTTCGAAGTTCCCATGGACAGGGCTTATCGGAGGCAGGATTAAAAACGCCAACAGAAATATTAGTGATTTCCGGCGCATAGATTATTTAACTATGATACGGTTGCAATGTTAATCTTAAGCATATCATATGATTGAGTAGAAGTATATTATAGCATAAGAATATTGTCAAGACTTTTCTTGAATGTTACAATGATACGGTTGGTGTATAAAGTCAAATAAGGCTTATTCTGGGTGTTGAGGTCGCCTTGACAGGGGTATGTTTGTATGTTATATTTTTGTTTATGAGATGCAAAGTGTGTAATAAAGAATTTTCACCTAGTAAATATAATCCTTCTCAACAAACCTGTTCTTCTTCTGAATGTCAGCATTTGCGGCAGCTCTTGAATGAACGGGAATGGCGGGGAAGGAATCCGGATTATTTCCGTTGTCATGGCCAGGATCAGGTTTGGCAGGAAAACCGGTATAGATATGTTAAGCTTTGGAGACTCGCCCATCGTGATTATCTGCGTGAATACGCGAAAAGTCATGCCCCTCAGCGACGGGAATATATGCGTGAATATATGCGCAGATACCGTCAATCCGTCCGCCAGCCCGCAGTGTAAAGCAAAACAAAAGTTAGTTTATTTTCTTGACATCAATAACCCAGAGGACTATACTTTAGGTGGATGAAAGTTTTTTAAACTATTTAAAATCGTTTTAAAGAACTTTTAACCAAGCCTACATCTGAGAAATCAGATTAGGAAAGCCGCGGATCCGAGAAGGGATTATACTCTTTTTTTGGGGCCGGGCTTAGCTTCTGAAATAGCTCGGTTTTTTATTGTGTGGGGTGTGGGGTGCAACGGTGTGTCTGGGGGAATCATGAGTAGTTGGAGGGGGAAACTCTGGCTAAAAGCTATTGCTTTGGCCGTCGCTGGTATCTTTGCTTTCTCGGAAGTTACCTGGGCTGCCAGAACGGATTTTGTTTTCCCTACGGCCACTGCAGTTGATCATAACCCTTTACCAACCCAGAATAATTCAGTTCCCACAAAGAAAAACATATTTGACACCTTTAATGATATATATACCAATTTCTCTTCCGTTCTTTTCCCTTTTGCTCATGCCGCGATAACTAATGAAATTGTAGAATCCGATTTTATTAATACCTCTAACCGTATCAAAGTAGGCAGAGAGAATTCTATCAGTACCTCTAACCGTATCATCACTAAACTCGCCCAAAAAGAAGTCCGCGGAGAAAGTATTCAAACCGTATCAGGTAAAGAATCGCAGAAAACACAACCGTATCAGAAAATATCCTCATTTCTGGATGCAGTACGGAGAATTCAGGCAACCGTATATCAACCCACCCCAGATAGTTTCTACTATAACCTTGTGGAGCTGGAATACAGGCAAGATACGGTAGCGACTTTACGGGTGCCCACTGATTGCTTGGATAGAAGTGTTTATTTGTTTAATGTAGCTGACAATTTTAGTCTTGATCCGGAGATCATTATAATCCAAGATAAAAATACCGGTATGGGGCATGCTTTATTGGCAATAAACGATGCTTCGACCAATAAGCAGGTAATTGTCGAGACCACAGAGAAAATAAAGAATAACCGGGTTAATTTTCACAGTCTTCCCGATTATCTTAATAAAGGATGCCAAGTTGTCCGGATTTCAAAGTCATTGAAAGAATTGACGGCCTTCCTTAATAAAGAAGGCAGGGGAATCAGCATCGCTTGGGGAGATAGTTGGGGTGCGGCGGCCAGTGCGCAGGCATCCAGCGGTTATTATTCAAACGGCAGTTTTACCGCGGAGACCAGCAGCGGCACTAATAGTACTATTTCCAGTTCTTCCTCCTGGTATTCGGTTAGTAGTTATTCAGATTATTCGTATTCTGCCGCCACAACTTCTTGGGATACAAGTACTCTTTACGGCAGTTTCGGCAGTTTTCTTTCCGATTATTCAGTCGGTAGTTCATTCAGTCTTCCCTCTATCAGCACTTTTTCGTTCGTTTATTCAGCTTTTTCGTCTTCTTTTGATTATGTTTTCTCAAACACCGCCTCCGTCACAAACGTCCCGTCTTTTAATATAGTTGTAACTAATAATATACCAAGCACTTCCTTTTCAACGTTTACAGCGGGATCCGCCAATGCCTTCAACGCCGCATATAATGCCGATACGCAGACGTTGTCTATTCCAGCCCAGACTATCGCCAATATCAGTAATGTATTAGGTAAGGATGCCACTCAAGAGGAATATGAAGCCGCCTATTATTATTTAGGAGTGAAGACATTCCGGGAATCTCAGGATAGTGTTTTTCAGACAGATACTGATGCAAATGGTTTGACTAAGGGGGCTGTATCGTCTTATTCCGCATTATTAAAGCAGGCAGGGGAAAGCTTTGCAAGCGGCAGTGCCGGAAGCCAGGAATGGAGCGAGGGATATACCTGGCTGGAGACAGGAAGGAAACTGCTTGAAGCTGAAACTGTTACGAGCACAACAGAAAGCAGGCAGTTGTATTCCGCATATTCCGTATCTCTCGGAGATCAGTATTTCCTGGAAGCGGAAAGCGCGGAGAAAACCGGAGATTTAACTAAGGCTTCCGAGAAATATACCGAAGCGGCAAAACAGTTTGAGTTAGCTTTTAATGCGAATCAAGGGCTTTCTTTAGATAATCTGGTGGATGCCTCTTTGATAACGCTTGTAGGGGAGACATACAGTAAGCTGGGAGAAACCGATAAGGCCATAGAGTTATATTCGTTGGCGTTGGAGCATACAGCTAATTATGCGCCTGCGCAGTTTCTGTTGGAACAGTTACAGGAGGGCAACGCCGGGATTGGACAAGAGAATGTTGTAGAACCCGAATATATTTGTCAGTCAATGTCGCTTTGCTTGATAAGCAGCGCTTTCAAGGATAGCGCTGCCGATACAACGCAGGAAGGGACGCAAGTT
>Ga0310040_1000490_pt1 | contig 36704 bp, 33 predicted proteins | sample EPASupsiteHSE623_FD_200237 | JGI IMG/M metagenome (GOLD analysis project Ga0310040, IMG submission 200237) | Bioremediated contaminated groundwater from EPA Superfund site, New Mexico - Sample HSE6-23 (v2) (version 2) | ecosystem: Environmental > Aquatic > Deep subsurface > Groundwater >... | reverse complement strand
GTTCCGGCATAGATAACTTCAGTTGTGGTAATCTGTCCTGAGTCTCAAAGCGTTTGACCGTTCTTTGTTCTTGCTCCCAAGCGTTCTTTCGGTATGCCAGAGCATCGTTATAGACAAATCTACAAAGATCAAGCTGTCTTTCTAAGACACTGACTTGAGACTTCGTTGGAAAGAGCCTATAGCGATGCGTTTTAAGCATTGAGGAAAAAAGGTTGTTTTGAATTAAATAGTTAATGATAAGCTTCATGCGGCAGGGAGGACTCCGCTTTCATCCCCGGCCTAAAGACCTGGGACTTCCCGCTCCGTCCTTTCCGTTCCTGCAAGTTAAACGACTGAGAATTTATCATCTTCAATAAATAGGTGGACAGTTGAGGAAATATGGCTAACTTTAGAGGTTGGCAGGACTTCTTCGGAAGATATAACGGCGAGTATGATGGCCGCAATGCCCGGTTGGAGATAAATGATATCAAGGGCGACTTTCCAGGGCCCTATTTTCACATAGGGGCGACAGATCCTTTTAGCGTGAGCCTGCGCCCCGGCTTCCATAGCCGGGCCTTATCCTCATTAGAACGAAGATGCATGAGCTGACATGCCCCCTCCAAAGATACATAACCCCTTTAAATGAGGCATGCATAGCCAGCCCACATGGACTGCCTCGAAGAACTCATCTCTGCAGCCCGCTGTGAGCAGGAGGTAGATCTCCTCCTGGAGGGCGCGGAGATTGTGAATACTCTATCTGGAGAGGTCTACAGTACAGACGTTGCCGTCCACCTCGGCAGGATAGTCGGATTCGATTGCCAGAGCGCAAAAGAGGTCATGGACCTGAGCGGGTCTCTGCTCACACCGGGGTTCATAGATGGACATGTTCACCTGGAGAGCGCCATGGTCACTATCCCTGAGTATGCCAGGACTGTTGTACCCAAAGGCACTACATCAGTGGTGATAGACCCTCATGAGTTAGCCAACGTTTTAGGAGCTGAGGGCATAAGATATATGCTCGACTCATCCGAGTCAGTGCCGCTCAATGTCTTTGTCATGCTGCCCTCATGTGTTCCGGCAACCGATCTGGAGACATCGGGCGCATCTCTTGACGCCAGAGCTCTGTCTGAGTTCATAGATCATAAGAGAGTGCTTGGCCTTGCAGAGATGATGAACTATCCTGGTGTGATCTACAGAAACCCTGCAGTCATGGAAAAGCTGAGGCTGGGCTCTCGAAAGGTCATAGATGGCCACTGCCCAAAGCTCACTGGTCGGGATCTCACTGCCTACATAGCAGCGGGTATTGGGTCGGATCACGAGTGCACGGCTCTTGAGGAGGCCAGAGAGAAGCTTCGAAAGGGGATGCACATAATGATCCGGGAAGGGAGCGCTGCCAAGAACCTTAAGGACCTGATACCTTTAGTCACGCCTCTCAACTCCAGGCAGTTCCTCTTCGTCTCGGATGATCGCCATCCTTCTGATATTTTGAGGGAAGGCCATATGGAGTTCATGATCAAGACGGCCATCAAGCACGGCCTTGATCCCATCACTGCAATCCAGATCGCCACCATTAACGCTGCCCAGTACTTCCGCATACCCAACCTTGGGGCCATCGCTCCAGGATACAGAGCAGATATCGCAGTCATAGACGATCTGGATAGATTCACAGTGGTGAAGGTGATCAAGGATGGGACGCTGGTTGCAGAGGAAGGTTCTCTCAAATCGAGATTGAAGACCGTGCCGACCCCCAGGATCAAGACAATGAACGCTGGCAGGATCGATGCCAGATCTTTCGATATTCCTGCCCTGTCTGGGCCTGAGATGGTCAGAGTCATAGGCGTAATTCCAGATCAGATACTCACCAGATCCTTGGTCAAAAGGGCGAAGGTTGTAGATGATAAGATAGAGGCAGATCTGGAAAGGGATATTTTGAAGATGGCTGTAATCGAGCGCCACAAGGCCACTGGAAATATCGGCCTTGGCCTGGTCTTGGGCTTTGGGCTCAGGTCCGGGGCCATAGCCAGCTCTGTTGCACATGACTCGCACAACATTGCAGTAGTGGGCGCCACTTCTGAGGATATGCTGGCAGCAGCCAATGCCGTTATAGAGATGGGGGGAGGGCTTGCAGTCGTAAATGAGGGCAGGATCAAGGCCAATCTGCCGCTGCCAATAGCTGGCCTGCTTTCAGAGAGGTACATGTGGGAGGTAGTCGATGGCATAGATAGCATCATTTATGCAGCCAGAGGCCTTGGGTGCAAGCTTGGGGACCCGTTCATGACCCTATCCTTCCTCGCCTTGCCTGTGATTCCTGAGCTCAAGCTGACAGACCTGGGCCTGGTGGATGTTGGAAAGTTCGACTTTGTGCCACTCTCAGTCTCAGTGGTCCGGGATGGGCAGTGATGGCCAAAGACAGAGATATCTGGTTTAGGTGGAACAAAAAGAACCTGTACAGCATAGCCGCTCTCATGCCCCTTTTAAAGGGGGCGAGGCTTGCCGATAGCCCAAAGCCAGGAATTATGCTTTACAGCTTTGCCACAGCCCAGGCAGAGGAGGTCTATGCAGAGGTTAAAAAGGCCAGGTCTGATGCAGTATGCATCGCAGGCGGACCTCACCCATCCGCCAGGCCAGAGGAGGCGCTGGAGTTCTTCGATTATGTGGTGATAGGTGAAGGAGAAGAGGCTCTGCCCGAGCTAATCTCTGCCCTGAACTGCCACGGCGATCCCGCATGCGTAGCTGGAATAGCTTTCAAAAAAGACGGCCGGGCGACGTACACTGGCCCCAGTGCCCAGGTCGACCTGGACAGATACATGCCGTTCCAAAGGCCGCTTCTGGCGCCTGTGGAGATAAGCAGGGGCTGCCCCTGGGGTTGTGCCTACTGCCAGACGCCCCGGCTCTTTGGGACCGGGATGCGCCACAGATCTGTGCCGCTCATAACGAAATATGCACACGAGCATAAGGACATAAGGTTCACATCACCAAATTCACTGGCCTATGGATCTGATGGGAGGACGCCCAGGCTAGGTAAGGTAGAGCTGCTGCTGAAATCTCTTTCAGGGCTAAATAAGCCCATTTACTTTGGGACCTTTCCCTCAGAGGTCAGGCCTGAGTTTGTATCAGACAGTGCAATGGATCTGATAACCACTTACTGCGCCAATGATTCCCTCAATATTGGCGGGCAATCCGGAAGCCTTCGTGTCCTGAAGTCCATAGGACGGGGCCATGGGCTGGAAGAAATAGAAGCTGCCTGCGATATCTGCCTGGGCCATGGCGTAGCCCCGCATGTTGACCTGATCTTTGGGCTTCCTGGAGAATTGCCTGAGGATCAGTGCCAGACCCTGGTTCTGGCAAGGTGGATAGTGGGCAGAGGCGGAAGGGTCAGGGCTCACTATTTCGAACCTTTGCCAGGAACGCCTTTCCAGGATAAAATGCCAACGCCTCTAGAAGAGGATGTGGATAAAGAGCTGGGAAGGATGGCGCTTGGAGGCAAGCTCACTGGAAAGTGGTCGCCTAGATGTAGAACTGCCTGAATGGCTTCATGTAATCTTCCTTGAGCTCATACTTTATGGTTACAGCATCGTTTGTGACAGTAATCTCTCTCACTGACTGGGAGAAGAGGTACCAGATGAAGCCCCTATCCGGCAGCTTGAGCCTATCGGGAAGTGTCGATGTGAACTCCGACTTGGAGAGGATGAAAGTGCGCAGAAGCTCGCTGCCTGATGCAAAGAGGAATGGGAAGCTGATCTTCTCGATCTCATCCTGAGCAGAGCCCGTCAGCCTCAGGCGCTGTGAGAGAAATTCCTTGTATTCCTCATCGGTTACGATCAATTCTTTAAGCTCGCTCATATTATCATCCGCCCAAAGAGGGTTGCGACAAGATAAACCTAATCCCGGCTTATGGACTTGCAGCCAGAGATAGCATTTACTGCTTCAAAAATCGGATCTTATCAAGGCCAAGGACCAGGCCCTGGAAGCTGAGATAGAATAACCATGAACTGACCCCGATTCATGGTGGCCTATATTTCCAAAATGCTTTAATCTGGCCAGATGAGCTTATGAAAGAGGGAAACAACTTTAAAGAGAGTGTGCAAATATAAAACGAGCAACAATGGCTGATAATAAGAGGGATCAAACGACCAAAAACGCACCAACCAGTGAACCAACAATCAGCATAGTGAGAAAGTCTGATACCTCGGAAGATCTCATTGAAGATAAAATGTTTCTTCTGGCATCTATTGTGGAGTCTTCAGATGATGCCATCATCACAAAAACCTCTAACGGGATCATCACTTCCTGGAACCTGGGTGCTGAGAGGATTTATGGGTTTTCTGCTGATGAGGTCATAGGCAAGCCGATCTCCATCCTAATTCCGTCAGGCGGCGTCGATGAGGTGCCCTTGATCCTGGAACGCGTCAAGCGGGGGGAGAGCATCCGCCATTATGAAACTGTGCGAAAGAGAAAAGACGGCCGGACTATCAATGTGTCTGTGAGCATCTCGCCTGTCAAAGATACACATGGCCAGATAGTCGGGGCTTCCACCATCGCCCGAGATATCACTGCTGAAGTTGCCGCTCGAAAGCAGACTGAGGATAAGCTGGGTTCTGCATCTCAGTATGCCCGAAGCCTCATCGAGGCATCCCTGGATCCTTTTGTGACCATCAGCGCAGATGGAAAGATCACAGACGTTAACGAGGCCACGGTCAGGGTCACAGGCGTCACCAGGGAGAAGCTGATAGGCGCAGATTTCTCCAACTATTTCACAGAGCCCGAAAAAGCAAGGGAGGGCTACCAGCAGGTCTTTGCCAAAGGCTTTGTCACTGACTATCCCCTGACCATAAGGCACAGGAACGACAGGCTCACTGACGTCCTTTACAACGCCAGCGTCTACAAAGATACCCGCGGCAATGTCATTGGCGTGTTTGCTGCAGCGCGGGATGTCACAGTCCAGAAGCAGGCATCTCAGTACGCACGCAGCCTCATCGAATCATCCCTGGACCCTCTTGTGACCATCAGCGCAGATGGAAAGATCACAGACGTTAACGAGGCCACGGTCAGGGTCACAGGCGTCCCCAGGGATCAGTTGATAGGCGCAGATTTCTCTAACTATTTCACAGAGCCCGAAAAAGCAAGGGAGGGCTACCAGCAGGTCTTTGCCAAAGGCTTTGTCACTGACTATCCCCTGACCATAAGGCACAGGAACGGCAGGCTCACTGACGTCCTCTACAATGCCAGCGTCTACAAAGATACCCGCGGCAACGTCCTTGGTGTGTTTGCTGCAGCGCGGGATGTGACTGCACGAAAAAGGGCTGAGGAGGAACTGGCCGAGCAGCGCAGAAGGGAGCTGGACCGGCTGGCTGATTTAGAGAAGTTCCAAAGGCTCACAGTGGGCAGAGAGCTCAAGATGGTGGAACTGAAGAAGGAGATTGAGGAGCTGAAGAGAGATAATGACGATCTAAAGAGAGAGAACGAGGATCTGAGGAGGCGGGCGGCGGAGGCATGACTGAGCAAGGGCAAGAACAAATGTCTGAAGAAACAGGGGAGCTGCGTGTTCGCCTCAAAGCGTTAGAGGAGACAAAGCGAGAGCTTCAGATGCTTCAGCAGGCCACTATGAACATACTGGAGGACTTCGACGAAGAGCGCAGCAAATACCAGCTCATTCAAAAGGCAACCTTAAACCTCCTGGAAGATATGGATGCAGAGAGGAAGGAGGTAGATGGAACACAGCGAGCCCTTCTGAATATGCTTGAGGATATCGAGGTGGAACGGGTCAAGGCTGAGCAGGCCAAGATGCTCTTTGCCAGGTCCAATGCCGAGCTGGAGCAGTTCGCCTATGTCGCATCCCATGATCTGCAGGAGCCACTTCGGATGATATCGAGCTATGTGCAGCTTTTATCCAGGCGCTATAACGGCAAGCTGGACAAAGATGCAGATGAGTTCATAGCTTATGCAGTGGATGGAACCAAGCGCATGCAGCAGCTTATAAACGATCTGCTGGCATACTCCCGTGTAGGCACGAGGGGCAAGCCTCCAGTGCCAACCGAGTTCGAGGACGTCCTATCAAAGGCAATGGCCAACCTAAAAATTGCAGTCCAGGAGAGCGGTGCGGTTGTGACCCATGATCCGCTGCCAACAGCCATGGCCGATGAACTGCAGATGATCCAGCTCTTTCAAAACCTCATAGGCAATGCAATCAAGTTCAGACGCCAGGAGACACCACGGGTTCACATCTCAGCCAGATCGCAAGGAGATGAGTGGGTATTCTCTGTACGTGACAACGGGATTGGCATCGATGTGCAGTTCCATGACAGGATCTTCGTTCTTTTCCAGCGGCTGCACGGCAGGGATGAATATCCGGGCACTGGCATCGGCCTGACAGTCTCCAAGAAGATAGTAGAGCGTCATGGCGGGCGCATCTGGCTTGAGTCCCATCCCGGACGGGGCACCACATTCTACTTCAGCATACCTGCTCAGACTTAAATCAGGCTCAAGCATCAGAAAAATCAGACTTACACACTGGAAAATTGAAGGAAATTGATATGGGCAATGGTACAAACTTCGGACCTATTGAGATACTCCTGGTTGAGGACAACCCTGGCGATGTGCGTTTGACTGTAGAAGCCTTGAAGGAGGGTAAGGTTGCCAACAGAATAAACATCGCCGTGGATGGAATGGATGCCATGGCTTTTCTGCGCCGTGAGGGCAGATATGCAGAAGCTCCAACGCCAGACCTGATCCTTCTGGATCTAAATTTGCCAAGGAAGAACGGGCGCGAGGTGCTGGCAGAGATCAAGATGGACCACGGCCTCGCACGCATACCTGTTGTGGTCCTGACCTCCTCTCAGGCCGAGAAAGATATAATCATGACATACGATCTGCATGCCAACTGCTATATTACAAAGCCTGTTGACTTCGATCAGTTTATAGATGTCATAAAATCTATTGAGAATTTCTGGTTTACAGTTGTAAAACTCCCACCAAAAGATGAGTGAAATGAGCAAGCTTCCAATTGATATTCTCTTGGTAGAAGACAACCCAGGGGACGCGCGACTCATAAAGGAGTTCCTGGGCGAGGTGACAGGTGCAACTTTTCAGCTGGAATGGGCAGAGAGCCTCTCAGATGGATTGGAGCGTCTCGAAGGCATTGATGCCATACTCCTGGATCTCTCCCTGCCAGACAGCGTCGGCCTTGATACATTCAAGATTATGCGCTCAAAGGCACCAGCAATCCCAATCATAGTGCTTACAGGCAACGATGACGATGCCCTGGCACTCGAAGCCGTCCAGGAGGGGGCACAGGATTATCTGATGAAAGGTCAGGTGAGCAGCCAGCTCCTGGCACGATCTATCCGGTATGCCATCGAACGCAATAGGATAGATGGGGCTCTTAAGTCTGAGATACTGATGCATGAACAGCTTGAGGCAGAGCTGTCCCTGGCCAAGGAAGAGCTTGAGGTAGCAAATGAAGAGCTTCAGGCTGAGCTGGTACATCACCAGAAGCTTGAATTCGATCTTACCAAGGCCAAGGACCAGGCCCTGGAAGCTGTAGAGGCAAAGGCTGCCTTCCTGGCCAATATGTCCCACGAGCTTCGCACACCCATGAACTCTGTGATAGGCTTTACAAGCCTCCTCCTGGATGAGCCTTTGACCGCAGAGCAGAGGGATTACGTAGAGTGCATCAGGAATGGCGGTGAGGCCCTTTTGGCAGTCATAAGCGACATCCTGGACTTCTCCAGGGCTGAGAAGGAAAATGTAGTGCTGGAGCGCCAGCCACTTTCCCTGCGGGCTCTGGTTGAAGAATCCCTGGACATGGTGGCAGTCCAGGCCAGCAAAAAGGGCTTAAACCTGGTCACAGCCATCAATTATGGCACACCCGACGCTATCATGGGAGATCAGGGCAGGATTAGGCAGGTTTTAGTCAATCTGCTTTCCAATGCAGTCAAGTTCACAGACGCCGGGGATGTGTCTGTATCCATCTCCTCCAAGTACCTGGGTGAGAAAAAGCGTCAGATTCTCTTTGCAGTCAAAGATACGGGCATAGGTATACCCCAGGACTTGATGGACAGGCTGTTTAAGCCCTTCAGCCAGCTGGAGTACGACATATCCCTCAAGCGTGACGGCGTTGGCCTGGGACTGGCCATAAGCAAGCGCTTGGTGGAATTGATGGGAGGTGAGATCTGGGTCGATTCTAAGCCAGGTATTGGGTCTGCCTTCTACTTCACCATCCAGACGGAGATTGCCAAGGACTGGCTACAAGACAGGAGGGAGACGGAAAAAGCAGTCTCAGAAGATAACCCTGTGCAGAAGAATCTGAGCATCCTTGTGGCAGAAGATAACCCCTCGAACCAGAAGGTGCTTGTGAAGATGCTCAGGAAGATGGGATACAGGGTAGATGCAGTGGCAGACGGACAGGAGGTCCTCCAGGTATTGAAGCTTCGGCCCTATGACTTCGTCTTGATGGATATCAAAATGCCTGAGATGGACGGCCTGGAGGCGGCGCGCCGGATACGCAGGCTCTGGCCGGCTGATGAGCAGCCAAGGATAGTCGCCATCACCGCCTATGCAATGGATGGCGATCGTGCCATTTGTCTTGAAGCCGGAATGGATGATTACATAGCAAAACCGGTACAGAAGAAGGAGATTGAGGCCATTTTGGTGAAATGGTCGGTGCCACCCGGCAAGCCTGTCTGATGGCATGTCATGCCCCGAAACGTAAAATCCGCCCGCCGATGCTTCGGCAACCCAGCCAGAGCATCGGATTGCAAGGACCGCTAAAAAGTTGGTTCTACTTGCTCTGGCACTCAGTCTTGTCCAGAGCTTTGGCAGGGATCTTCTGATCTATGGCGCACTCAGTGGCCTCGCAGGCGCTTATCTTCTCTGCAAGCTTCGCCAGCACATCCTTCCTCATGCCGCCAACGAACTTGATGGACCCGACCACCAGGTGCCCTCCGCCGCTCACTCCACCGTTTGGAATCTCGACCATCAGCTCTCTTACCATCTGCGGAATGTTCATCTTCACGCCTCGGCTCCTCAGGACTGCGAAATCCGGACCGTAACCTATGGTGACCACCGGCTTTCCTGCGAACTTCTGGCAGAGCCTGTCGTGAACCTCACCTGAGGTCTTGCCGGGCGGCGGGAATGTGAACTTATGTGCAAAGTTCTCCACATCCAGGACGTTCATGATGATTCCATTCGCAAGCTTTGTTGATTTCACGTTCCCCATAGTGGCTCGCAGCTGATCATCTATCATGGCCCCGGCCTGCTCGCAGAGGAGCTCTACAATCATCCTGTGGCGATCAAGCCTGCCCAGGCAGAGTATATCGTTTATCAGGCCTCTTCCCTCATTGAACCTGAGCCAAAACGCCTCGTAGTCCAGTGCCAGGGCGATCTTCTTTAAGTCAGCAAGCCCGAACTTGTCCTCTACTAGCTTTAGATACTTATCTCTCTCAGGAGCCTCGCTTCTGTCGCCCACTGCAGAGACTGCCGGGAAGTGCTTGATCTTGTTCTCAACTTCGGGATAGATCATCCTGGCAATCTCAGTTGCCAGCATTCCAGTGGTCACTCCAAAGTCGCCGCCCACATGGGCCGGGTTGACATGGGCGATCAGGTACTGGTCCACAACCTCATCCGGATGATGGTGGTCCACCACAAGCATCTCCAGGCCGTATATCTGGGCCTGCTTCATGGCAGGTATGTCCTCAATGGTTGAGCCGTTGTCGGCTAAAATTATGAGCGGCATCTTCTGGCCGTGCCTGGTCTCGTCCTCCAGGGCATAGCTCAGGTCCTTTGTGATATCTTCAAGCTCGTAGAAGGGCGCCTTGCTTGGAGCACGGCGGTAGTTGTAGTACTCGGCATCCGGCCCTCCGGCTTCCTTTATCAGGGGCAAAATGGCAGTCTCCAGTGCCACGGCCGCAGTTATGCCGTCGGCATCTGCGTGGTGCCTGAGCACAATTGGCTTAGACTTGAATATGGCCCTCCTGATCTCCTTGGCCACCGCCTTCATGGCAGGCCTCAGCTTTGTTAAGACCTCGCTTTCTATCAGGAGTCCCGGATCCGAGGGCTCGGCACGCCTGTCTATGGCCTGCTCTATCTGGTCCTTGACCTTGGCCGCCTCGCCGCCCCAGAGCTGCTTCATGGACCTGATCTCAACTTGGACCTGGTTGTTCCTCTGGGAGACCTCGCCTATCACCCGGACCATCATCTCGCTGTCTATCTCGGGATAGGCCCGGACGCCCGCGCGCTCGAATGCAGCGCAGAAGACAAGGCCGCTGTCATCGGCTATGGTGAATATGGTAGGTCCGCCTGTCTGCTTGATCTGAATGACCTCGCCCTTGATGCTGACAAGCTTTCCCATCTGGCGGTCCAGCTCGGCCGCCTTGGACTGGGGCAGGTCCTTCTCAACCTCGACTGTGTTGTACTCCTTGAGCTCCACGGGCTCAAGCTCAATGTTGCCATTGGCTAGCACATTTCTTACTAGGACCAGCAATGTGTCTCCAACCTCGGGCCTCTCAGACTTGAGGTACTTGTTGTGGGCCAGGCCTCTTACGTGTCCGTTTAAGTCCACAAAGGCCCCAAAGTTGGCAATCCCAGATACCTTTCCCTGATAGATCTCGCCGACTACCACATCGCTTGTATCACAGGCATCGTCGAGAATATGCACCAGGGGCTTTTTGGAGCACTTGTCGCACAGCTCACTCTTGGTGGCAAGCTTTGTGCCGCACACAGCGCACAGATACTCGCGTCCGAGACCTCCACAGGCCTCGCATGACTCTGTGACAGGGATCTTTCCAGAGCCCTTGCAGACACTGCAATTGGTAGCCCCGCGCTCAATTAGATCTTTCATGTCGCTGGCTGAAGCCTCACCAAGGCTGATGGACTCAGTCTTCCCGCTGCCATTGCAGTTCGGGCAGGGTTTCTCGCCCACCGGCAGATACCCCTTGCCTCTGCATTTCTCGCATAGGTTCATCCTGATGAAAGGAGCATCACAGGAATTTATATCTTGGGTAGATGAGGAGCGACTTTTTCCCTCCACCCTCGATAATGCCTGGCATCATGGCGCCTGATTTTATAGAGAAAAATCTGTAATCTTTAAGCATGTTTGCGGAAGGACACGGTCAGGCCAGTACATTCAGTCTTTATTCTATTACCGGGCTCTAGCTCAAAGCACTATCTTTAAGGCATATTGTAGGGTATGGCGCTCTATTGAGCAACAGATTGTGTGCGCCAATCATAGAAGAATAAACATAGCTCTCCGGGTGGTGCTCTAGCTACTATAAAGAGTATCGGAGGGCGAAGAGCCTTCAGGGTTTTTTGGGTTAACACATTTGCCCTGCGTTAGTCTCAAGGCCGACGGCCCCCCTGACCCCGCGTCCGCGGGGAACATTTCCAATGATATGCAATCACTGGCATAGGGCCGTTTGATGGATGGATGACATATCCCATGGCACTTCATGGATATTGAATACATGCGAATCTGATACCATCATCCTCCTTTTGGAGCTGTGGCATAGATGTGGGAGTGTTCCCCCCAGAGGGGGTCAGGGGGGCATCTGCCAAAAGTTGTGGATGAAGATTTTTGGATAAAGGTTCGATTGTGTGTGACCTCGTGTAATTAGCTATTTATATTAGTATATGTATAAAGCCGTCTTATGGAAAAAATGTATTGTTATGTTGGTGATTTACTTGGATTTAAAGAAATAGTGCTCAATTCTTCTGCTGAAAATCAGGTTAGGCGGATTAAAGAATGGATTGATTTTGCTAACTATGGTGTCAGGAAGTTCAATTTAATCGATAAATACCAGCTGGTTTCTGATACAATATTTGTTGGTGCTGAGAGTAGCGAAGAAGGGTTAGAGAATTTATTGAAATTTGCTCAATATATGCAAAGTTCTGGAGTTCACAAATCTTTCCTTTTGCGTAGCGCAATTACTTTTGGAAATGTTGAGTGGGATCCACATGTAACGTTTGGTGAAGCTGTTATAAACGCTTATAATGTTTCCTGGGAAGTGCCTCCAAGTAAAGATCTCATGAATCTAGCATCGTGTGGCGGTTTGACTAAGAAAGGGGATATTAAACACAATATCATGTAAATATAGTTCAAAACACGAGGCTATTTGCACTTTATCTTAAAAAAATTAAAGATATAGAAGAAAAATATAAAAATGTAGACGAAAAATATAAGCCTGAAAAGCTAAATCCGTCTCTCTTCCTTGGTTATATGCCTACTGAACTAATTGAGGCAGATATTAATGAGTTATGATATTTCTGAGATTTAACTTGTCGTTATCTATTTTTATAAGAGCTGTCGGCCTATCTCGGCTGCATTGTGCCTGTGGCCATATGGCCTTGGGCTTGCCAAGGGTGGCCAGGTATCCTAGGCCCACATAACCATTTTACCCACGCCAGGCCATTTAATGGCCTCTGGCAGCTCCACACGAGCCCTCGGGGGGTGGTAAGTTCTCCATTTCAGAGCTTAATGCCACGTCTCTTGGCGTATTCCTCAAAGGATACGAACCCATCCTTTTCTCTCTCAATGAGTGCATAGATCTCATCAGATGTTTGGGATTCGCGCTCTTCTTCAAGTGCTTCGAACTCCCTATTATGGAGGGTTTTGATTTTACTTCGTGCCATCGTTTTATAATACTCCTTTCAGGTATATCGTTTTATCTGTAATCGGACTTTCTTTTCTTGGGAAATATCTTGGCTATTTTAATAGTGTTCTCTTTTTCAAAGACTGCGTATTCTACTCTGAGCTTACCAATTCTCAGCCTGTATGCTGGTGGTGTTCCACTACCAGCGACAGGTACAATATCTGCAAGTGGGCGTGGTCGATATGGGTCCATCATGATCTCTTCCAAGTGGATATAGATCTTTTTTACCTCGTTGGAAGAGAGCTTATCCAAGGCTTTTTGGGCTGTGCGTGATAACTCCAAGGAGTAAACCATGTGCTTCCTCGTTCAGTTCGTTGAATGGCATGAGTATATTTAATATTTATATCACCCAAGTCTTTTGGCCTCGTCTTGCCTCGCTGATGGGCTCAATTTTCCAGATTTGATCCTGTTCTGTATATTGGCGTGAACTGTTGTCCTGGGATTATTGCTATCAACTCACCATGCTATCCTTCTGGCATATTTCCACCTCGATAATCATGGGGATGCGCGCTGAGGGTAGCAAATCCGCATAACCATTAGGAATAGCCGAGTTAACAAAATAGGAGCACGCAGTTGAATTAGCGAAAGGCAATTCTTTTCAGGATAACGACTTTATATAATATGTTGCACCTCCCGCTGATCATGCAAATAGTAGTTCTGCGCATAGGCCACAGGCCTGAGCGGGACAAGAGAATCACCACCCACGTAGGCCTTGTGGCCAGGGCGTTTGGTGCCAAGGAGATGCTTCTGACAGGCAGAGATCCAAGCATAGAGGAGAGCATAGGCGACGTGGCTGAGAGGTGGGGCGGCGGCTTCAAACTCAGGTCAGACGTCGCCTGGAGAGATGAGGCCAGGCGCTGGAAGGACTTGGGAGGAAAACTGGTGCACCTGACGATGTACGGCTCAAACCTTCCCTCTGTCATAGACGAGATCAGGGGATGTGATAAGATCATGATCGCTGTTGGAGCTGAAAAGGTGCCTGCAGAGATGTACGACCTGGCTGACTGGAACGTGGCCGTGGGAAACCAGCCCCACTCAGAGGTTGCAGCACTGGCATTATTCATGGACAGGCTTCTGGAAGGAAAGGAGCTGGAGATCGATTTTGGTGAGGGTTTGAAGATCATACCGACTCCCAGAGGCAAGACTGTCATAGATCGGCCGGCCAGAGGAGAGCAGAGCTCAGAGCCCTGTTCAGAGGAAAAGGGCAAAGAAACATGAAAATTCTTGCCATTGGCCAGAGCGTGAGGAACATAGCCTGCTCTGCCACCAGGGCAGGACATGAGGTAATAGCTGCCGATTTCTACTGCGACCTGGACCTGCCAGAATGCGCCTGCCGGGTGGTGCAGGTCCCGCCGCCATCTGAGGCAGAAAAGCAGCTGGACCTTTACATCAGCCGGTTTGGACCGGATGCTGTGGTCCTCGGTCCGGGCCTTGAGACATCCGTGGTCAGGGGCACCCGGGTTTTGAACAACCCAAGAGAGCTGATCATGAAGGTATCTGATAAGCTCTGGCTGGCAGGGTGGCTGGAGAGCAGAGGGTACCCTCACATACCCACAAGATCCGTTGGTGATGCCCATAATTTTCCATCTGTGATCAAGCCGCGCACGGGCGCAGGGGGCGCGGGGTGCATGAGGGTTTGGGATCAGTCGGGCCTGGACGCCGCAGTTCAGGCGGCTTCAGATGAGGGGGATGTCCTGGTACAGGACTGGGTGGAAGGCATTCCTGCCAGCGTCTCTGTGATTGGCAATGGCAGGGAGGCTAAGGCCGTCGCGGTCAATGAGCAGCTAATAGGCGAGGGCTGGACCGGGGCTAAAGGACTCAGGTACAGCGGCAACATCACGCCCCTGGAGGCAAGTCCTGGCATAAAAGAGGAGATGGCAGGCCTTGCCGAGGAGGTGGCCTCGGATCTGGGCCTTATAGGTTCCAATGGCATAGATTTCATCCTGGCCGAGGGCGGGCCCGTGGTGGTGGAGGTCAACCCCAGGTTCCAGGGAAGCCTGGAGGCAGTTGAACTTTCACATGACATAAACGTCTTCCAGGCTCACCTGGAGTCTTTCCAGGGCCTGCTGCCTGATATGCCCGCGTCTCACAGGACCGCGGGCAGGGCCATAGTCTATGCCAGCAGAGACACCGTCATAGAGGAAGACCTGAGGGAAAGGATTGACGGCCTGACAGATGTTCCAAGGATAGGCGCGAGGATATTGAGGGACGAGCCAATGGCGTCCATACTGGCTGCCGGGCCATCCAGGAGGCGGGTCTTTTCCATGCTCAAGGATGGAGCCTCAAGGCTGCGAGATGCTGCAGCTCAAAAATAGAGTCAGGGCTTTGGGCTGAAGTTTACCACTTAACTACCCTGTAGAACCAGTGGCAGAAGAGTGTCCATGCCCTTATACAGCCACTTCCTTTCTCCAGCTTCTCTCGATCCTTCTCGCTATATCTCTTATCTTTCATCCATGACATGAATGATTGGTAGATAATTCAGAATATAATCATATCGGTTTTGGAAGCGATGCCGGACGCGATGCCGGAACTGGCGCAGGAAGCAATGACTATTCGCCTAGATCAATTCCAGGTCAATGCCGTAAACAGTCAGGAAGCGTCTTTAAAGGCGTTATTCGCAGTAGAAAACGTCGGTCTACATCCGATCCCAGAGAGGATCGCCATCAAAAGGGCGCAGTTCTTAAGTTTTAAGAAAATTTCATAACAGGGTTGCCTAAATTCCGCTATGCACGGGGATTGAAAAAGGTAATATATCTAAAAGATCAAGGTGAGGGGATCATATGAAGTCTCCTGAAAGGATCACCATAGCACTCGATGAAGAGACTGCCTGTCTCTTTAAGAAGATGAAGGAAGAGCCGGGCATATCACAGAGCGAGATGATGCGTGAAGCCTTGAAGTTCTACAGCAAGCACAGGTCTCTATTCGAGTTCGTCGAAGACAAGAAGGTCTATACCCATGCCGAGATGCTCTCTGCCGGAGAGCACATCATACTGGACATCGATCACTGGATCCTCTTCCTGAACTTCATTGAGTCTCACCCTGATAAAGAGAAGTTCTGGGAGCTGCACAAGGATGTCTGCCAGGCGCATGCTGAGCAGTTCAAGCACAAGCTCTACAACGCCGAGTCCATCTTAAAGAGGCTGGAGATCTGCAACCTCTTCAAGCTGAGCAAGAGGTCAGATAAAGAATTCACACTGGTGCTTGGATCTGATCTTCCAAAGCAGTTCGTAAAGAGGGAGCTTGAGGAGATCTTTTCCGGCATGGGATTCATAGTGGAGATAAAAGAAGACTTCTCCAAGCTCAGGGTCAAGGTCATCCACGACCTCTGAGCCACGATAATTTTCTTCTAATAAATCGCTGATAAAAAAGAGTTTTGGATCAGTAAGCATACATCTTGCCGTAAGGCCTCTTGGACAGCGGCATGAGCTTGGAGAACTCGCCTTTCAAGATCTCCTCCTTGGAGATCTTCAGCTCTGGAAACTCCTTCACGAACTCTCCCACGCACTTATCCAAAAGCTCTGCATCGCCATTCTCCAGGCCGGATATATCGACCTCTTTGGCCACCTGGGCCCGGTCCACGCAGCCGCGCAGGTATATCACTCCGCCGTGCATTCCAGTGCCTATGAAGTTGGCCTTGAGTGGTTTATCTCCAAGCCCTAGGAGTATGACTATGCCTCCGGCCATGTACTCGCCCAGGAAGTCCTGAGACGTGCCGCCTATTACCAGTACCGGCTTCTTATCCATATACTCCTTCATGTGAAGGGCGGCCCTGTACCCCACGTTATCACGTATGAAGATCCTGCCCCCGCGCATGGACATGCCCACTACATCTCCGCCTCTGCCCTCCACAACCACAGACCCCTCGTCCATGGTGTTCCCAATGCCGTCCTGGACATTGCCGTGGACGCGGATGTAATGCCCTGTCATGAAGGCGGCTAAATCGCTGCCAGGCGTCCCAAAGACCTCTATCTCCAGCTTCTTATCCGACCCAGGGGAATAAAGCCTGGTTCCAATATACCTCTGGCCGTAGACGTTCTTGATGACAATCTTGTCCACCCCTGCCAGCATGTGATCTCTGAGCTTATCGTTCAATCCCTTGTGTGAGAGCCCAGATGCATCAACTTCGACGATCTTCATCTTTCTATCCCAGCCTCAACGACTTTTAAGGAAATGGCTCAGGGTTTACTCCCCTGCCCCCTTTATTCCCAGTACATCGAGCTCCCATTCGTTTAGCCCAACGCCTCTCAGATGGTCCCTGTTTCCTCTGAGGCTCTCAAGGGCGTTGATGCCCATGCCTCCGAGCATCTCCTTGATCTCCATAGACCAGGCCTTGATCAGGTTGGACAGCCTCTGAGTGGTTATGTCCGGATTCAGCCTGCCTGAAAGCTTGGGATCCCCTGTGCATATGCCCCAGTTGCAATTGCCTGTGTAGCATTTCTGGCAGAGAGTGCATCCCATGGCAATGAGTGCAGCCGTCCCGATATAGCATGCATCGGCTCCAAGGGCTATGGCCTTGATCACATCAGAGCTGCACCTTATCCCTCCGGCGGCGACCAAAGAGCATCTGTTCCTGATGCCTTCGTCTCTCAGCCTGCGGTCGACAGCGGATATTGCAAGTTCTACAGGTATTCCAACGTTGTCTCTTATAACCTTGGGAGCAGCTCCAGTCCCGCCCCTTATGCCGTCTATAGCCACAATGTCTGCACCGGCTCGAACAATGCCTACTGCAATTGCAGCGAAGTTATGCACTGCCGCGATCTTTACAGACACCGGCTTCTCATAGTTGGTTGCCTCCTTCAGGGCATAGATCAGCATCGAGAGATCCTCTATTGAGTAGATATCGTGATGGGGCGCTGGAGATATGGCATCCGTCCCAGCAGGTATCATCCTTGTGCTGGCCACTGTTGGCGTCACCTTTGGCGCTGTAAGATGACCTCCGATGCCGGGCTTTGCGCCCTGGCCAACCTTTATCTCCACTGCAGCAGCGCAGTTTAAGTATTCGGCATCAACGCCGTACCTTCCCGATGCCACCTGAACTATGGCATTTCCGCCGTAGTCTTCCCTCAGATCCTTTGGCATCCCGCCCTCGCCTGTGTTGAAGAAGGTCCCAAACTCCTTGGATGCCCTCGCAAGAGAGCTAAATGCCTCATAGCTGATGGCTCCATATGACATGGCCGAGAACATTATTGGTGTCTCAATCACGATGTTTGGAGAGATCTCTGTCTCTATCTTGACCTCGCTGCCGTCGTACTTCAGATCGAGGAAATCGGGCTTGGCCCCAAGGAATGTCCTGAGCTCCATTGGCTCCCTCAGAGGATCTATAGAGGGGTTTGTGACCTGGGAAGCATTGAGCACTATGTGGTCCCAGTAGATTGGGAACCCTTTATCGCTGCCGCTCCCTGTGAGGATGACTCCTCCCGTCTCGGCCGCCTTCTTTATATCCTCTATCCGTTCTCTGGACCAGCCCAGGTTTGGCCTGTAAGGCGAGGGCGTGGGCCTTATGGTAATTGCGCCTCTGGGGCAGAAGATGGCACACCTCTGGCACGCTGCGCACTTCATATCATCAGAGATCATCCTCTCTTTTGCCTCATCGAATATGTGTGTTCCAAAAGAGCACTGTCGCTCGCAACCACGGCACTGATTACACTTGACTTCGTCCCTTATGACCTGGAACTCAGGAAAGAGGAAAGATCTCATCTCTTACCACCTTTTTGCTGTTTAGCTTGGCCACCACCGGCTCTCCACCATTGGGAGTCCACACCTCGTCGAGCTGTGGAGAAATAAGTCTTATAGACGCCTCTTCTGATGAGAGGTACATCATAGGGCCCCTGGTAGCCGCTGTCAGCGGCCGCAGCCTAATCCTGTCTCCAAGCCCTATCATCTCGCCTTCGTGTGCGATAATTATAGTGAAAGGCCCGTTCATGAGAAGCGGACCGTAAACCATCCTGAGAGTTGAATACAGCTTTTTCTTCTTTGCATCCATCTTATCAATTGCATTCCATATTGGAGGCGCCATGACCTTGGACGCCAGGTCTATTGGCATCTTGTTCCTCCTCATTAGAAGATCCACTGCGTAGGTGATGACCTCAGTATCCGTCTGCAGTGTGCACTTGTAGCCATACATCTCCAGGAACCACCTGTTGGTCCCATATGAGGAGATCTCGCCGTTGTGAACCACGGTCCAATCCAGGAGGCCAAACGGGTGAGCCCCGCCCCACCAGGCCTGGGTGTTTGTGGGAAAACGGCCGTGAGCTGTCCATATATAGCCGCGATAGGTGTCATGGAGCAAGAAGTAATCCGCCATCTCCTCTGGATAGCCGACTCCCTTGAAGACCCCCATGTTCTTTCCTGATGAGAAGACATAGGTGTTCTCCATGGAGCTGTTTATCCACATGACCTTCTTTACCACGTAATCCTCATCAGGGAGGCAGGCCTCGTCGCCCTTCTTGTTTGGCAGAGCGAAATATCGCCAGGCAAGAGGCGGGTGGCTCACTTTGCAGGCCTCATCGTGGGGGATCTCTTCATCGTAGACTATGTCGAAGTTCTGGCAGAGATAGGCATCCAAAATGCACTTGGCTGCCCTCCTTGTCTCCTCGCTGTCGCTTGTAAACATTATATGGAAGGCGTAGTAATCCTTGTAGTCAGGATAGATACCATAAGCTGCAAATCCCCCTCCCAGGCCGTTGCCGCGGACATGCATGTTCGCTATAGCCGTTATGACATCATGGCCTGTGAACCTGTCTCCGTCCCTGTTCATAGCACCGAAGATAGAGCAGGCACAGATCTCTTTGTTATACAGTTCCCTTCTCCGTCTCACCATAACAATCTCGAACTCCAGCCATCACTGAAGCGATTTACCCAATCGCACATATACCTTTACACTGCACGATGTAAGCATCAAGACGCCCTAACAAATGCTTTATAGCTATTTATGAATTTTTCATATAATTTATGAACGGCCTTACTCCATGTGCCCATTTGTATCTCATGATATAATTCTCCAACCAGGGCCTCTCAAAAAAATGAATGCCTAAAAAAGGAGCTGGCAGATCCCTTGGATTCCGGCTCCATGATCGTCCTCACAGAAGAGGCAGGTATCTCTTCAGCTCCCAATCGGTGACCTGTATCCTGTACTGGTCCCACTCCTTCTTCTTGTTGGCAAGGAATGCGTTGAATACGTGCTCTCCCAGAGCTTCTCTGACCAGCTTGCTGTTCTCCATGAATCCAATGGCCTCATTTAAGCTGCCTGGCAGTGCTCCAATTCCTTCCGCCTTCCTCTGAGCATCGCTCATGTGGAATATGTTCTTCTCCTTTGGCTCTGACAGGTCGTACTTGTTGTTGATTCCGGCAAGACCTGCAGCAAGCATTACTGAGAATGCCAGGTACGGGTTTGCGCCTGGGTCTGGGCTCCTGTACTCAATCCTCGTGGCCTTCTCCTTGCCTGGCTTGTACATGGGCACCCTGACCAGAGTAGATCTGTTCCTCCTGGCCCAGGCTATGTACACTGGAGCCTCATACCCGGGAACCAGCCGCTTGTAAGAGTTGATCCACTGGTTGGTGACGGCAGTAATCTCTGGCGCATGCTTGAGCAATCCGGCTACGTAGTATTTGGCATCCTGTGAGAGGCCATCTGGCTGGCCGGCATCGAAGAACATGTTATTGTTGCCCTTGAAGAGAGACTGGTGAACGTGCATTCCAGATCCGTTCTGTCCGAATATGGGCTTTGGCATGAATGAGGCATGGTAGCCGTACCTGTGTGCGATCTCCTTGACCACTACCTTAAAGGTCATGACAGTGTCTGCCATCTTGAGGGCATCGCCGTACTTGAAGTCTATCTCGTGCTGGGAGGGAGCTACCTCGTGGTGGGAAAACTCTGTATATATGCCCATGCCATCCAGGGTCAGGACAGTATCTCTGCGCAGATCGCTTGCTGCATCCAGTGTAGTCAGATCGAAGTAGCCACCATGGTCCAGAAGCTCAGTGCCATTATCATCCTTGAAGTAGAAGAACTCCATCTCAGGACCCACATTTAGGACAAGTCCCTTATCCTTGAGCCTTTCCAGGTTTCTCTTGAGCACATACCTGGGATCTGCATCAGAGGGGGTTCCATCCGGGTTGTTGACGTTGACAAAAACCCTGGAAACGGCGTTCTCCTGCTGTCTCCAAGGAAGTACCTGGAATGTGCTGATATCTGGCTTGGCGACCATATCCGACTCTTCTATCTCCTGGAATCCAGTTATGGATGATCCATCGAAGCCCATGCCCTCATCGATAGCACCCTCGAGCTCATTGACGTTGATTGCAAAGCTCTTTGGGACTCCAAGGATATCTGTAAACCACAATCTGACAAATCTTACATCGTGCTTGTCTATTTCTGCAAAGACATCATCCTTTGTCTTTATTTTATCTACCATATTACTGTTCTCCTTATAGCCCCTTCTCATCAGTGGCAATTTATAGGTATTTGAGATTCTTTCACACAAGTTATGAAATATTATGCGAGCTAATTATTCTGGATTGAGTTTATCTCATGATGGTTATAGGATGATATAGAGATGGGAAAATTCAAATTAACTGGGGTAAATTATGAAATGGTCTTTAGTATATAAACGATGGTCTGAGAGTCGATGGTCTTTTAGCATGGCTAAAAATCGAGATCATATACTCTCTGCCATGCAGCTGGTGGCGATTAGTGCGAAGTGCATTCTTAAAAAATCATAAATCATCAATAGATGCTTGGAAAACCAAAATCTTTATCAGCTATAAGAGCCGCTGGAGATCAGGTGGTTTCATGGATCTAGCATCAGTCTTGTTGTACGTTCAGGCTCTTCTGGTACTGGTAATATTCTTTGTGATAATACTAGGTGGATTCAAGATCTGGGGCAAGAAGTCAGCAGTCCCCCCCATCTAAAATTATCGCGGGACCCCCTGTGAAGGGGGCCGCAAAACTATTGCTTTTTTAGCCCGAATTTGCTGGTCTTCAGGATGATATCAATCTATTGCAGTCCTCAATAGCTTAGTAGCCGCCAGCTCCCGAATAGGAGCCAGTCGTTGCTGGAGCTGTCCCTGATGAGGCTGCAGCTGGCGCGCCGTATGTTACTGCGGGTGCTGTAGTCTGCCCACCATATGCGGCTGTGGATGCTGCAGGCATGGCTCCAGATGTCGGGTAGCCAACTATGTTCATCCCTGCAGAGGCGAACCCATTCACCATTCTGCTGACCGACTGGGAGAATGAGTATCCTGGACGGCTTGCTGTTACATAGTAGACCCCGTCAGGAGCATTCATTCCATAGTAGCCAAGCGAGTTGGTGGTTGTGGAGAATGTCCCGCCCTCGTATATGTTGGTGAGTATCACCTGCGCCCCGGCTATGCCGTTGCCTGATGGGTCCACGACCCTTCCAGCCAGGCCAAAGCCCGTCAGGAGGTTGGCTGGACCATATCCAAAAGTGCTGTAAGGATAAAAGCCATAGTAGTAGCTTGGTGCATAGGGCGCGACATAGGCCGGCTGGCCATAAGGCATTCCTGGGAGGTGCTGGGTGTCAGAGTAGTAAATGGGCGTTCCCAGCGGGTCCCCGCCAGTGTAATTGATCTGGTTGGCATAGTATGAAGACGGGTAAGGTGCGACATAGGCCGGCTGGCTGAGCGGCATCCCTGGAAGGTGCTGAGTGTTCGAGTAATAAACGGGCGTTCCCAGGTAGTCATAGTTTGAGCTGGCCAACTGGGCAAGAGATGAGCCGGCCCCAATAAGGAGCATGGTCATCATCAGTATTAGACATCTTATCAAGTATTTCGACCCCATCTAAAAACCCCAATATATAAGCATCCACTCCGGACTTAAAGTTTGTCTTGCTTGATAGGGAGTGATAGTGCAAAACTAGGAAAGGCTGTATAAGTCCTTTGTGCACCCTGCAACCGGGACCTGAGACTGATCTGCATGCGGGGGCTTTGAAAGCTTTATCCAGGCATATTAGCGAGAAGGGCTTCGTTTGATCTGAGCTGGACTCTATGTGTCCTGATCTAAGGCCAAAAGAGATCTGCGAAAAAAAAGGACTGCTATAAAATTTAAGGAAGATCTCCCGGGCGGAAAGCCGGGGAGAGAGCTTCTGGCCTATTCAGCACGCAGGGCTTCTATTGGATCGAGCTTGGCAGCCTTGTTGGCTGGATAGACACCTGCAATGCCTGTAGTGAGCACTCCAAAGAGCAGGCCCACAATCACTGATTGAGGTGTCACCACTGCGGGCAGGCCGGCCAGAGCGCCTATTGCAAGCGATCCAATGGCACCAAGAGCAATGCCTATTATGCTGCTCACCACTCCAAGAACACCTGCCTCCAGGAGGTACTGCATCTCTATGTCGCGGGTGGTGGCGCCTATCGCCTTCATGGTACCAATCTCGCGTATACGCTCCTTCACTGTGAGCATCATGACATTGGATATTCCAATTCCTCCAACAACAAGAGAGATGGCGCCTATTCCTCCCAGGGCATACTTGATCATGGACAGTATGCTCATAAGCGAGGAGAGCATATCTCTTGCAGTGGTGGCATCGTAGGCCTCATCTTTATGGTACCTTTGAAGGTCGTTTTTTACCCTGGCCACAATGTCCTCGACTGCAGTCGGGTCATCAACAGTCACCTGGAAGGTGCTGTAGTAGTAGTTGTCCCTGCCCAGGAGCTCCTTTAAGGCCTTGTGTGTTATGTACATCTGGTTATTGGGGTTGCTGCCGGGACCTCCAAAGGAAGACTGCGTCTCCTGCTGCAGAACTCCCACTACCTTGAAGTCCATGTAGCGGTCCTGGTAATACAGCCTTATCCTGTTTCCTGGTGTGACCTTCATCCTGAAGAGGTCCTCAGAGACGCCGCTTCCAACGACTATGGTCTTGTAGTCCGAGTCTGTGAGGAACCTGCCAAGGACAACCTTGCTCTTGGTTTCAGACTCCTTCTTTGGGTCCACCCCAGTCAGGCTGGCAGAGGCGTTCTTGCCCTTGAATGATATCACAACATTCGCGCCGGTCTCAGGCGCGACATTCTTGACCCCCACGACGTTCTCCAGGATCTTTGTATCTTTATCTGTGAACTTTGCAGGGTCTTGTGGAGACCTGAAGCTCGGCTGGCTGCTTGGCCCAAAGTGGAGCGTTCCTGGCACCACATGTATGACATCCAGGTTGAGAGCACTGAACTGAGAGGATACCCCCGAGTACAGCCCTTCACCAACTGAGAGCATGACCACTATCGCCATGACTCCAATGATTATTCCAAGGCTGGACATGAGGGTCTTGAACCTGTCAGCCTTGAAGCCGACTGCGATGTACTCCAGCATATCTGGGAGCTTCATTGGTCCTCCTGGTCTTCCTTTCTTGTTCCAGCGTGCATCCTTAAGCCTGCTTGTTTGACGCTTTCTTGCGCCTGTACAGGTAAGCTGTGCCGCCAAGCACTGCCAGGACTGCGATGATTCCAGCGGGCATCAGGATGCCGTTTGTGTTGTTGTCCGTCTTTGGTGGGATGTAGCTGGATGCGTAGGCTCCGGACTGGTGCCACGTCTCTCCGTTCTTGAAGACTGATGTGAAGTTGAGCTTGACTGGGCTGTTTATGGGCCTGTCGGAATCTATGCCGAAGTTTATTGTAAAGACCTCATCAGGCTCCATGGTGCCTATGTAGTACTCCTCAGGCGAGAACCTGACTCCGGGTGCGGACGGCTTTATGGTCACTGCGTTTATGGTGTTGCCCCTCGGGTTGGCCACATTCAGGCTTATGCTGGGCTTAGTTGGGACCTCGGCCCTGGCCAAGCTCACTGGCGAGGAGTCTATCTGGACTGGGATCTTGCGGTTGATCTGGATCATGTCATAGCCGCCAAGGACATTGAAATCCAGGAAGTAGGTCCCATTTGGGACATCGTCGCTGGCCTTTATCTTGTAGTATACAGTCACCTTGTCATCAGGCCCGATCATGCCCAGGTCCTTATAGTCGCTGCTTGTGACTTTGATCTGGTCAGTCCCGCTAAGTGTCGTGCTGTTTATAGGTGTAGATAGGATCATGCCAGTGGCCTCTTTGCCAACTCCATAATCTGCAGCGCCGTTTTGCATCTCTATGGCCATCACTGCAGAGTCCCCGGGCATGAGCACAGAGGGCGTGATTGTGGCCTGGATGTTCACAGGCATGTGATAGTCGTAAGAGGCGTATGCAGGGACTATGACTAGCACTAGGAGCAGGGCTGCTGCTGCCAGAGTGTGGGCTTTCATCAAGCCTCCTCCAGGACACGGCCGTCTCTGAGCCTGACTATCCTGGTGCAGTCTTTTGTGATCTCGGGATTATGCGTGACCATGATTATGGTCCTTCCTTCATCGTGTAATTTTTTCATGATTGCCATGACCTCGCCGCTGCTTTTCAGATCCAGGTTGCCTGTAGGCTCATCGGCTATTATGAGCCCGGGGTCGTTGGCCAGTGCTCTAGCAATGGCCACCCTCTGCCGCTCTCCACCAGAGAGCTTGAGGGGGCTGTAGTTGAGCCTGTGCCCAAGACCAACCGCCTTTAAAAGCTCCACAGCCCTTGGCCTTCTTTCTGCAGCCGGCACTTCGGAGAGGACCAGGGGCATCTCCACGTTCTTCTGGACTGAGATCCTGCCTATCAGGTTGAATGTCTGAAATATGAAGCCCATATCTTCTCTTCGAATCCTTGCAAGCTCCTCCTCAGAGGTCTTGCTTATGTCCTTGGAGTGCAGCCAAAACTTGCCCCTGGTCGGGCGGTCCAGGCATCCAATGAGGTTCATGAGAGTGGATTTGCCGCTGCCTGAAGGCCCCATCAGGGCCACAAACTCGCCTTCATCTATCTTCAGGTCGATTCCTTTGAGCACAGAGACCTCGCTGTCTCCAATGTAGTAGGCTTTCTCTATGCCCTCCAGCTCAACCACGCTCCTTTCTGGATCCATATCTTTCATCGCCATTGACTTGTTATAAGTCAGTCTTCAAGAGAAAGAACTGACTCTATATCTGAAGGAAGAATCTGTAGTCGTTTACGCCAAGCGTCCTTGCCAACTGGTCCTCCAGAGCCATGCGCATATTCTCCTTATGCCCTTTGATCTGGCCGAGACCGTCAGGGGCCTCGAGTTGATCCAGGGCAAAGATGAAAACGCCAAGCAACATGAGCAGGATGTGTGACGTCTCAATAGGATAACTAACACTGAACCTTCCTTTTTCTATGCCCCTGGATACGACCTCAGCCACGATGGGCGCCATCTTGGAGAAAGGCCTCATCTTTAACATCTTTGTGTGAAGATTGGCATCCTGGCTCTGGTGAATGAAGCCCATGATCTTCTTTCCAGTGAGGCCGTTTTTGATGAAGCGGTTGAACATGTAGTTCAGCTTCACAGCCTCGTCCAGGTCGCTTCTCTCTGCAATCTGGCGGAAATCTCCTTCCATGGCGCTCAGGTTCTTCTCCAGCACGGCCACTAAAACGTCCTCCTTGGATTTGAAGTAGTAGTAAAAGGCGCCCTGAGATACATTGACCTCGCCCACTATGTCGCTTACAGCAGTTTGCTCATAGCCGGCCGTCATGAACAGGCGTTCTGCAGCTTCTACAATCTCTTTTTTCCTCTCCTCAGGATCTTTTACTATTCTCTTCATAGGGCATCCTTACTGACTTACTATACGTCACTGAGATGATATATAAACTACTCGGCAGGCAGAGTTTTACTATGCCGCGATTAGATGCGTCTGTATCTGTGCTTCCCTTATATGCCATGGAATCCCTGCCCTCAGATTCAAAGCATTCACAGCTGCGGCATCCCATCGCCGGGATCTCCCTGCGGCCCCGGTTTAGAGCCTTCCCTGAGCAGCCTGGACGCATAGCGCATGCCAAAGAGCGCATTTGCAGCCATGGACAAGGCCCTATCTATCAGGGCCACAGACAGGCCTGCAGTGGCAGGCACTCCCATTGTTGCCATCATTGCAGTCATGCCTCCCTCTGCCAGCCCCAGTCCTGATACTGTAATTGGCAGGACTGTGAGCATGCTCACAAGAGGCAGGAGAAAGAAGACCATGTGGGGTGGAGCATCATATCCAAGCGCCCTGGCGATGAGGATGATCCTCAATGCATAAGGCGCCCAGATGGTCAGGCTGATCACCACTGCCGCTGCCAGCACCCGTGATGCGCCCTCTATGGTCTCCACTGCTCTGTAGAGGGATTGGACTGCCTTTATGGCCGGCTTATTCCCAATGCACCCCAATATTTTCAGGGCCAAATCACGCCCCAGCCAGAGCAGAGCGACCAGGGAGAGCCCCAGTAACAGCCCTGCCATCACTGCTATGACATACCAGTCCCACTGGTGATGCAGGATCAGGAGCCCGGCCAGGCCCAGCAGAATTGATGCCAGCAGATCTGCATAGTGGTCCACCACAATGGATGCCAGGCCCTGGCTCACCTGGACCCGGTCCTTTATCATGAGGGGCCTTAAAAGATCTCCAAGCCTTGCTGGCGTGAAATCGGATATCATGGCGCTCCCGCTCACAGCCTGGTAGGCCATGGCCACAGGCAGGTGGTCCCCCATCCTTGATAGAATGAACTTCCACCTCAGGGCGTAGATGAAGATCATGGCCGGGTAGATAAGGAAGGCCAAAGCCAGATAATAGAGATTGGCAGAGAGCATCGTGGCAAGCGCCGATGCTGGATTGATGAAATATATCAGCACTGATATCATCGCCAGCCCCATCAGAAACCTGGCTAATGTTGTCTTCTTCAAATTCACCTCTCAATCATGGTCAGCAAAGATCTCCAGATTTTGATCACACAGATAGTTTAATGCAACAATTCTATTAAAGGGCGAGCTTGCCTAATGCCTGTTAAGCTGGCTTTTCCTTGATTGGAGATATTGGATCAAGCCATCAGGCTTGCTTTCAAAGGGTGCAAACATACCAACCCTATTATATCAAATTGGAGAAAACCCCGTGTGCTCATGCTCGAAGATATAGCGCTCAAAGGCTGGATAGAGCTGGAAGGCAGGCGACTCTCAAAGGAGGAGCTAAATCAGCTGCTGTCCCAGAGCCCAGGCATCGTATCCAGCTTCGGAGGGGAGTTCCTGCTCTGCTGGAATGGATGCAAGGCTCGTGACCATTTCGGGATAATGCCCGGGGGCTGCCCGCCAGGAGAGGTGGTCTGCAATGGCATGTCCTCTGGAGTTGTAGGTCCAGCCTATCCGCCCATGGACCTGGCAGAGGCTATTGAGGCCGCAGTCAGGCTCAGAAGCGATGAAGGGGTGGTGGCCCTTTCAGGCGGCGTAGATTCTGTCCTTGTGGCCCATCTGGCTAAAAGGGAGTGTGTGGCCGTAGGCATGGCCGGCTCACATGACCTTTTGAGGGCAGGCCAGGTGTCTAAAGAGCTTGGCCTATCTCTTGAGCAGGTCGTCTTGGACCCAAAGATGATAGAAGAAGCTCTCTGCAGGGTACTCCGGGTCATACCGAGGATAAACCCGGTAGATGCCTCCATAGCCACTACACTGTACTTCGTATCCGAGTGGGCGGGCGAGCAGGGCTATGAGCGCATACTGGCAGGCCAAGGCGCAGATGAGCTCTTTGGAGGATATGCCCGCTACCTCCAGACAGATGACCTCAGAGGAGACCTGGAGAGGGACTTCTGGGGCCTGGCTGCACAGCTGGCCAGGGATCAGGCAGTGGCAGCCCTTCATGGGACCTACTTCTCTCTTCCTTACATGGACCTCAGGGTGGTGAATACTGCTAGAGCCATATTACCTGAGGATAAGGTATGTGAGGGAATACGAAAGAAGCCGCTGAGGGAGGTGGCAGCGCGGTATCTGCCAGGTTCAATGGCCCTTTATGGAAAGAAGGCCATGCAGTACGGCAGCGGAGTTATGAAGGAGATACAGCGGCTGGCCAACCAGAAGGGATACAAAAAATCCCTGCAAGAATATCTGGACCAAGTGGCAAGGTCTGATTACAGCAGGGCATAAGATGGTTGGAGGATGCAAAGTGATGATCCCTGTCCGCGATCAGAGATTCAGGCTCTCATGGTGCTCATCTTGGGTGCCAAAGAAGGATGTTAATGCTGCGGACGGCCGCCACTGGCTATTCTGCATGCTCATTTGCCTGATCCTCCTATCAGGCCTCTGCCTGGCACAGCCTGCGAATTCCAGCTCTGAGATGAATGGGACTCCTGGCCCGGCAAAGATCCATGCCGGCATCTACGTCTTGAGCATCGGCAAGCTCGATGAGGTTGCTGGCGCATTTGATATCGACTTCTACCTGGATCTGAAGAGTGATCAGACCTGCGATCTGGATGGCTTTGAGTTCATGAACGGACGGGCTACAAGCAAAGAGCTGACCATAGACAGACCAGGAGAGAAGTTCTACCGCATCCAGGCATCGCTATACAGCCCTATGAACTTCAGAGACTACCCATTCGATGAGAATGTCCTCTCCATTGAGATTGAGGACAAGAGGAACGGGGATGACGATGTCGTCTACATCTTCGATGCCAACAATAGCGGGATAGATCATCAAATCGCCTTGATGGGCTGGCAGCTCGACGGCTTCGAAGGGACGGTCATGCCTCATAGCTACTCTGCCTACAACCAGACCTTCTCTCGCCTGACGTTTGGCATCAACATCATCAGGCCTGGGATATCTTCAGTGATCAAGTCACTGCTGCCAATCCTGTTCATCATATTCGTGACCCTCCTGACAGTCTTCATCAAAGAGAGCATGATAGAGACCCGCCTTAAGCTCAATATTTCAATACTGATAGCAGCCGTGCTCTTTCACGTCAGCATTGGCAACTCCCTGCCACCTATAGCTTACCTGACCTTGGTTGATAAACTCATGATCCTCACCTACCTCATACTGGTGGCGGCGCTCTTCAACGACATCCTGATCATGAGAAGGACTGAGGTCTAAGGCCGCTCAAGTTCAAGCCGCCTTTCTTTAGCCCGCGTGAGCCGCAGGCAAATGGGTCATAACGTTTATATTATGCCGTCAGCGATGGCGCGGCTGATGAACTACCTTGAGAGAATCCGCCTGATGGGAAGAGATGCCAATCCCTTCTTTGTTCATATGGGCATCGAGGTCTCAGCTTTTGGCAATGGTGCATCCGAGCTGTCCATGGAGGTTCTTCCATCCATGATGAACGGCGCAGGCTGGATGCAAGGCGGCCTCTTTACGGCCCTGTGCGATGAGGCCATGGCGCTGGCGCTCTTCACCATACTGGATGAAGGCGAGGGCATAGCCACAATATCAGAGAGCACGTCTTATCTGCAGGGCGTCAGGGATGGCAGGATCACGGCACGTGGACAGGTGGTAAAGAGGGGTCGGCGCATAGCCTTCACTGAAGGATATGTCCAGAATGATGACGGCGAGATGCTCTCCAAGACGACTGCCTCATTTGCAGTCATACCTAGGGCCAAGATTTGATGGAGGGCTGCAATGAAGAATAGAGAACATTATAGATCATCAGATATGAAGGCTAGAAAATGATCTGCCTGAGGTGCGGCTACTGCTGTGTCCACCTGGATGTGGCTATAGTAAACCCGGGGTCAATCCTGGAGGATGGGACCATAGATGCCGGCGACCCCGGGTCGGTCATGTTCAAGCCCAAGGGCCAGAGGTGCCCCCACCTCGTCTGCCTGGGGGGAAAGGCGACATGCTCAATACATGCGTTTCCATGCTACCTGGGAACTCCGTGCCAGCAGTTTGAGCAGTTTGGTAGGGATGATGATGTCTGCATGCTTGGGAGCTACTATAAGCAGCAAAGTTCGCTGGGGGATGAGACATCAATTCTCAAATAGCATTTAAATGTCTGATCCTCAAAGACCATAGATGCTAAATAGGAGGCAGCGGGGCCGCGGGCCCCTGTTCTGCCGACCTCGTGCCTGGGGGATTTCTGGTCAAATCTCAGGAAGGCACGACAGCATCAGAAGCATCAGGATCAAAGATGCCAGCAGCACCAGAATATGGCTTGCGAGATCGCTCCTGTCAAACAGGCCTGCATGAGCAGGCATGCTTCCCGCTCCCTGGATCTCCGGAAGATGCACTAGAGGTTCGCTTCTAGCTGATATTGGGCCGGATTTGTCTGATCCATCCAGAGTCCAGCTATTGATCAAGCTCTCACCTCATTGATACTCTTTTTAGACCGCAGTCCATAGCCTGAAGCCCGATCTCACTGCCAGCCGTCTTGATGAGCCCGATTGTCGATGAAGCTCTGCCAAAATATCTGTGGGATCGAGCGAACCGCACCAATCATATATTAGATTTCAATCATTTATAAATATTATAGATCTTTGGCAGAGGTCAAGAAAAGCATTGGCTATGGCTCCGCCTAGAGAAGATGACGGATGTATTCTTCAGATGGCATAAACAGTATCTACCAGTGCTGGGCAATATAGTCGGCAAAGGCTTCATGCCATGTCAGAGCTCATTATTCAATCCATAATGATAAAATATGCACGAAGCTCTCAAATGGCCTGACCGCCCTGAAATGTGAGAGGACAGGCATGAGCCGACGGTAATCAGATAGAGCATATGCCAGCAGAGGCTGGGTGGGCCGTCTGCCCCCTCCTAGTGAGGGCCGTGGCCTGCCTGCTTATCTTCTCTATGCCGCCTGCACTTACTGTACTTCGCCGGTCTCGAAGAGGTAAGCTCCAAGCCCCGTCATCACCTCAACTATACCAGAAATAGTCAACTACCACCCCCTAAAGTGGGTGGCTTGTAGCTCCGATTATGTTGGGCTACAATTGGCTGGTTGACACTAGATAGCGAATCCTGGGATTTCTCCGGCAGCCTGTTTCAAGGCGAGAGCTTAACGCCGTTACAGGGTACAAGGAATACCCAACATCTCACCATGTTATCATGGTTATGCGCCTTGAAACGATTGTTCCATATTCACCGTCTCTCTCTTCAGGATTACTGAAGAGTGCCCTACCTCCGAGGAGGCATGGAACGGGCCTCAGACTAATGCTGAGGGGTGTATTAATATCGGTTTATGAGAAGATATAGATATTGATAGAAGCAGGGAAGGGCTATCCATCCCCGCCCTTTAGGGTGGGGTCTTCCGCCCTTCTCCGCTACCCACGGAGATAAACCACCCTCTTAAGTGACTTAATCACAGTCAGTTTCTCATCCAGGACATCAATCACAGGATAATGCTCATTATGAAGGTCGCCGCAGTAAGGCCGACCTTTGAGAATCACTTCGAGATCGGCCTGAGCCGAGGGGAGGCTATGGCGCAGAAGTGTGACCTTGTAGGCATTATGCCCTCACTGCAGCCAGGCTGCTGGTCCTCAGCCTTCTTTCCTCGCGCACTTCATCTCCACTGACTAACTAAAAGTCAGTAATGCGCGTATAAAAACCAGACGGCTGAGAGTGGGCGGCCGGCATCAGAATAGAGAGGTGCAGGCCGTCAGCGTGCCCTGTGCTTCTCCACTCCCTGCTTCAGAAGACCCGTGGAGCGGGTACATCCGGACCCTTGAGGTCCGGGCCGCATCCCAATTGGCTGTCCAGGTACCCTTTTTTGCGCCTGGGCATATCGCAGAGCAGGATATCGCGATCTGATCTCAGCTTTGGTTCCTCATTGCCGGCTTGAGTCCATGAAAATGTACTGTGCACCTGACGTGCTCGGCCTCCCATTCTCAAGAGTTATGGCCTGACGTGGCTGCCTCCGTCTGCAGGGCGTTCCTCTGAATGGAGGCAGGCCGTGATGTGGACTTGATCTCCGTCCTGAGAACGTCCTCTTTTCCTCAGGAGGCTGCCGTCGATCTTCCTTGGCATGATCCTCGAACTGTGGACATGACTTGCCAGGCAGCCACAGCCCGTATAGTGAGCTCTGATTTCTGAAGCTATAATTTATCAATCAATGGGAAAAGCATATCTTATTGCATGCAGAGCTAAAAGAGCAAGTGTTCGATCCTTTCTGACTATTCCGAGATCAGATTTATAAGCGTAAAGCGCAACCAAGGGGACCAGAAGAGAGATAGCTGTGGAAGATGGAATGGGACGAGGAAGCCGAGGAAAGGATAAATACCAATAAGGTCTATGAGTGGTCAATATATTAAGACTGTCATAAGTTGGAGGAGATTCATGAATTGCTTCAGGGTTAGTGGGGTATGCTTGCTCCTAATATCTGTATTAGCAGCTCTATCGATGGGAGGTCTGGCCGATACCCCAGATGACTCTGCCGCACAGGATGCGCTCTTTAATGGGGGCGGCCCGGGGCCGGCAGGGGATTTGAGTTCGAATGCCAATCTAGGTGATCTAAATAGCGTAAACAACCGTTATACTTATCAGAAGGGCTTGGGAGAAGCTCCTGCTCAGCCTGAGGTAGGCGGCGATATCAAGCTGGAGACCTTGCAGTCTGATGGATCTGCCAATGAGACTTCACCAGACAACGCCAGCCAGTCCGCTGCATCAGAGATGGCGAGCAACACGGCGCCATCAGAAGCACCGGCTGCTTCCAATGCAACTGAAGCACCGGCTGAGGTCAATGCTGCTGAAAATCTCAGCGAGCCTGCCAATGCCACAGCTGAGCAGAATGCGACCGCAGAAGCTAGCGCTGAGACACCAGCTGCAGCCGAGGCAGGGGAGGCCGTCATAGCCAGTCCCGAGAATGCCACTGCATCTAACGCCACTGCAGAAGCATCCGCCTCTAACGTCACATCCACAGAGGCCCTGCCCGAGGCAGAGGCCGCAGCTCAGACAAATGAGACATCTCAGGCAGCGAATAACGCCACATCAAACATCACTGCCGCGAATGTGACTGAGGCTGTTGCCCAGAATCTTACTTCCAATGTCACGGCCCTGAATGCGACCTCCAATGTCACAGCCGGAAATGAAACTGCCAATGTCACGGCCCTGAATGCGACCTCTAATGTCACAGCCGGGAATGAAACTGCCAATGCCACAGAGGCAATGGCCGCAGCAGCTGCAGCCGCAGCCGCAGCAGAGGCAGTGTCTTCAGAGGAAGAAGTAACCGAGCCTGAAAGCGTCGAGGCTACAGAGGAGGCGGAAGCTTCAGGAGACAGGATCTGGAGCGAGACTAGAGGCAGCCCCCGTGACTTCACATGGACTCCTCTGACCTTTGCAGGTTTCTTCTACGACATGGACGACCAGGTGGGCACTGAGGCCCTGACCATACACCTCTCTGAGTCAGGCAGCAGATCTGTTAGCGCCGGAAACCTGGTGTACAGCAGCAAGGTGCAGGGCATAAATTATGAGTTCTCTGCATGGGGCCAGTACCAGGTCCTGGGCTTCATGGCTGACAAGTACTTCGCCGGCTACTCTGGCACAGAGCCTGAAGTGGCAGATAACGATATCAGCCTGATAAACGAGAACCAGCTGAGAAAGGTGCTTGTAGACAGCGATGACTCCCGGAGCATCACCACAGGATCTATACTGCCCCTGCAAAACGGCTATGAGCTTCGCATAAAGGAGATAGACACCAACGGCAATAAGGTCTGGCTCGCTCTGGCCAAAGACGGTGATGAGATAGACAGCAAGGTAGTAGCGCCAGAGGGCCTGGGAAGCGCCACTTACGCCTACGAGGTGGATATAGGCGGCAAGGATACTCCCCTTGTACTGGCTCACGTAGCCAACGTCTTTACCAGCGTTGAATCCAGCCTTGTCACAATAGACGGACTCTTCCAGATATCAGACGAGTACCTCTCAGTCAACGATGGAGACATGTACGGCAAGATGGAGGTCAAAGCCGTATCAAGTGATGGCATCGAGATGGACAATGATGACTCCTTCAGCCTCCAGAAGGGAAGGACTGTAAGCCTGATGGGAAATGTGAGCTTCCAGGTCGCCGATGCCGATGTGCTCAGGTTCGCCCCGCAGGTATTGAGGACCGGGAGCTATGATGTCAGGGGAACGATAGTAGATCCAGAGGTCAACGACCAATTCACCTGGACGCCCTATAACTTTGAGGGTTTCTATTACGACATAGATGACGATGTGGGCACAGAGAGCCTCACGGCCAGGATCTCGGGGTCCAGCATAGATGACGGCGACCTGAGATATGAGACCAGGCCTCAGTCGGTGAGGTTTGAGTATGAGGACTGGGGCAGGTACGATGTCGTGGGCTTCATGGCTGAAAAGTACTTCGCAGGGTACAATGAGACCGAGTTTGCCGACGAGTTTTCCTCACTCAACGAGAACCAGCTAAGAAAGGTTCTGATGGACAGCGACGAAGAGCAGACCCTGACCACAGGATCGGTGCTGGCTCTGCAGGAAGGCTATGAGCTGCGCATAAAAGAGGTCGATATAGACGGCAACAAGGTCTGGATCTCTATCGTCAAGGACGGCACAGAGGTGGATAACTCAGTAGTGACTCCATCTACAGATCAGATCAGGGGCTCGACGTTCATGTACGAGACCTCAGTGGGCTCTCAGGACAATGTGCCAATTGTAGCTGCCCACATAAACAACGTCTTTAGGGGAACTGAGGCCGATCTGGCAACCATAGACGGACTCTTCCAGATATCCGACACTGCAGAATCGGTGGATGATGGAGAGAGGTTCGACAGGATGGAGATCGACGGCGTATCGGATCAGGGCATCACCGCCAAGAACGATGGCGCCATAAGCCTTGGACGGGGCAGGACTATAGATGTCATGGGCAACATCAGGTTCCAGGTCGCAGATAGCGATACCAGGGCCTTTGCCCCAGTTGCCAGAAAGATTGGAGAGAACGTCAGGCTCGACTTGATCATACCACTCGAAGCCGCTGTTGATAAAGTGGCAAAGATTGGAGTCCAGTCCGCAGGCGAGGCAATATCTGGCGCCAACGTTCTTGTGGACGGCGATAGCATTGGAGTGACTAGTGCAGACGGCGCCGTAGACTATACGCCACCCCAGTCGGGCACCTATGTAATCACAGCCAACAAGGAAGGATACCTGAGCGCAAATGCCACCCTGCTCGTGGATAGCGTCCTGAAGTCAGAATTGCTGACAATCAACGTGCCAGGTGAGGTCCTCAAGGGAGAGAGCTTCCTTATAACTGTTAACGGAGGCGTCAACCAGACCGCCGTAGAGGGAGCCGATGTCTCATTTGATGAGAACACCATAGGCACAACCAATGAACAGGGCACTGTAACCTATGCCTCTAACGTCACAGGAGAGCACACAATCCGGGCGGCCATGGATGGATACCAGGCGGCCACAAGGAACATCACAGTGAGCTCGGCCATAAGGCTGACAGGCCTGAATGTGACTGAGAAGGCCAGCGCCGGACAGAATATGGATGTCAAGGCAACCCTACAGAACGTGGGTACCTTAAGCGACTCCAGGACTCTGGAGCTCAAGGTCAACGGCAAGACCGTGGCCACCCAAGAGGTCTCTCTCGAGCCTGGAGAGAACAGGACTGTGACCTTCCAGTACAAGCCTGCAGACCCGGGAGTCTACAGGTTCGATGTTGAGGACAGGTCCCAGACAGTGACTGTGGAGAAGGCCAGCAGCAATGCAGCCCTGATTGCAGTGATACTGATTCTTATCATTGTGGCAGGTGCAGGATTCTATCTCTACAGGACTGGAGAACTGGATAAGTTGAGGGGACGCATAAAGCGTTAACCTCATCTTTCCATTTTTTTATTTTAAGCCATTAGAATTTAACTTTATATTCTTTCTGTAGGCTCTTTTGACGTCGAGCACCGTCGCGAGAATGAAGTACTGGCAGAAGCTCGACTCGAGAGTAAAACCAGTATACATCGCCTCAGAAGACTGTCATTTTGCCTTTTCCAGAAGCTTGATTGCCTCTTTTTCTGCGTTTTCACAAAAATGCATATTCACTCCGGCACTATCTATGGTTGCATACCTTCTCAGTTCCTACAAAGACCAAGAAAGTTGTACCCTGAATCACAGGCGACCTACTATCTCGTCGCTTATCCCAGTGTTTTGAACATGAACGCAGCCTAGTACACCAAGGCTTAAATAAGCCCACAATTCCCTGGAATGGGGATGCTCTATCTAGTGCACAAAAGCTTAAATAGTCATACAGATATATGAGACTGGATTAGATTATTATAAGATGAAAAATATACCAGGTCCAAAGCCATTAGAGATTAGCTTGACTGCGATTGAGCGCCAAGGTTTA
>Ga0310040_1000486_pt1 | contig 37002 bp, 53 predicted proteins | sample EPASupsiteHSE623_FD_200237 | JGI IMG/M metagenome (GOLD analysis project Ga0310040, IMG submission 200237) | Bioremediated contaminated groundwater from EPA Superfund site, New Mexico - Sample HSE6-23 (v2) (version 2) | ecosystem: Environmental > Aquatic > Deep subsurface > Groundwater >... | reverse complement strand
GGGCCTGGCCCTGCCGATACAGCGGGGCGAAATATGCAAAGCGCGGGTTAGGCTTCTGGCAGCGGGCAGCCGCTATAATAAGCGCGTTGATGGACAGCACCGTCTTGCCGAAACGCCTGTGACACACCAAAACGCTGAACCTCTTCAGGCCAGCGTGGACAGCGCCTTGATGCGCGTGCGGTGTATACAGACTATGTACCTGGGTCACGATCCACCTTGACTAAGAATTCCAGAGGACCGCCATCTTTGCCAGCGTGGTTCAGGTCAAGCTTGTCGCCGTACTTCTTCGGCAGCAGCTTCGACAACACCCATTTGCGCGCATCGATTTGTAAGCGCCTATGGCCCAGCATGTCGCCTTTCTTGACCTCTACGCCACCGTCGGCCATGATCTTAGTTTCGACGCCTTCTAGGGGCGTGTCAGCGATTTCTAGGATGCTATCAGCGTGTACCTCAAGCCCGATCTCTCTGGCTTTTTCGTACTGCTCCCTGAAAACCTCGTGCTCGCCGTCTGCAAGCCATCGGAATATCGTTGTCATCTTCGGCATACCGTCTAGCGCGCATACCTTGCGAACCGATAGCCCGTCTGCAATGTGCTGGCATATCGTGTCGCCAAGTTCCGGCGTAAACTTCGGACTTCCGCTTCCAGGTCCGCCCATAATTATTTTCCGCCTCTCGCTAAAAAACTGAAAATAGTTGTTGACAAGTTTTGTGCTGGTGGGTAGGTTCTACTCAACGGCAACGAAACCACCAACAAAACGAGGACACCATGAACACGCAGCGCCCCACCATCGACCACTCAATGCTCCGTGCGACTGCCGGGATGTCTAAGAGGGCGCTAGCCGCAGCGCAGGAGGCTAACCGCGTGGCGCTGTTCGGACCCAATGGCCTACAGCGTGTCGAGCCGCAACTTGAACCGGAGCGTGACAACCTGTTGCGCCGGGCTGCTGAACTGCGCAGGCTTGCCGAGGGCGGCATGGCACCCCGTAAGCACATGCGCGAGGCCGCAAGGCTTGAGGCATTGGCGGCTAGCCTGTGAATCCGTGGCACGTAATATTGCGCAGGGTTGTGTTTCTGCCCGTGTACATAGCCGGACTTGTCATTTCCTACGTTGGGCTTGCCGGTGCGTGGGGTACTTATGAGGCCAATAGGTTTTGGAAAAACTCAATTTAACTGGTCACAATTTGTGACCTCAAGGGGTGTAGAAATGGAACACACAACTGATATTTGAAAAGCTTCGTGAGGTCTGCGGGATTAAGTAGCCCCACCCCCTGACCTGGGCACGTCGCCAAACTGCCCTACTCAAACTCTCCGACATTCACCCCGACACTATCATCGAACGGACCGCAGTATGGCGTGTGAACTGGCGGTGGCGCTGCGTCTAGCATGGCTTGCATTGTCGGCAGTGAGTCGGCAATATTTGCCGGGTCAGCATCGGCAATTCCTGCCGCGTCTACTATACAATCACCTTTCCAGTCACCGCAAGCGGGGAACCTGAATATCTGCGCTCTCCCCGTAGTCTTGCGAATGACCGCCCCAAGGGCTACCAGCCGCCGCATGGACGCCTGCATGGTGCGCTCGGACATTGACACGCCATCAAGTATCGTCTGCACCTTGAGCCGTGAGAAGTCTCGCCCGCGCACGTTATTCAGCACCAGGAACGTGTAGAGCCACTTATCCGTGGAGTTCACGTCTATTCGTGCCGCCATTGCTCGACATAGGTCAAATACCGTCTTCGCTTCCATGCATACTCCTGCTGTATGCCCTGATAAAAGCTCCGGGGAAAGCGACTCAGGATGTCGCCTTGTCGGGTGGCCGCCCTATCCCCGGAGAAATTTAGCCTGCGCCCTCGCTTGAATTTGTTATCCGTTACGCCCGCAGGCGGGGCAGATCGGCGTCGTCCCGTCGGGCGCATTGCGCCAGGATAAAACGCCAAGCGAAGACAGAGAATTGCTACTTGCGGAACTGTCGGGAAATGCCTACGACTTCCGCATCTGAGCCAACGTAACGGAGTTGATCCCGCTCCGTGATGTATGCAGAGAGGATGCCAACGGCGCGCTCAAGCTGCGCCAAGCGGGCGTAGAAAATAGCGCTGTCAGCTGGCTTCGCCATGTCGTCGAGCGTGGGCGGTTCTTTTCGTGGTCGCGGCATTATTTCTTCTCGTGAGTAGCGTTGCAGGTTGTTTTTATGACGGCTATGTCTGTGCTGTGATGTGTGACGTCGGCCTTGAGGCGATTGAACTCCTCCCACGGTACGCAATCGCGCTTTAGGTCCGCCTGTTCCTTGATCACCGCCTTGAGGTCGTCGCGTATCTCCTTTACGGCCTCAAGAATCGCCGTGTACCCTCTGCGGAGCATCCACCCGATAGAAGCCACCGCAGCGGCTACAATGATTGCGGCAAGCCATTCAGGCAGGGCTCCCCCGCCAAGGCCAAGCATGCCCAGCAAGATTCTGCCGAGCATGGTCATTTCGTCAGCGGCATAGCCTGGGAAATTACTTCCGGGGAACATACCGACCAGCAACGGGCGTACCACAAACTGCCACACAATCGCCATGCCACACGCCCATCCGACGAAGCCGCGCCAGGACTTGAGCAAGCCGATAAGCCCACCGCCTCCGCTCGTCTGCGCCTCTGCGGTGTTCGTGGCCTGTTGGCCCATCGCCTCGTCGTGCGTGTGCTGCTGCGCGAGCTCCTTGTTGGGCCAGATGCGCTTGATGATGGAGTCGGCGGGGGCCGGTATGGCGTCCAGGAGTCCCACGGCTACATCCGAAAGTTGCTCATGATGGCGTAAAACAGCGCCACGGGGACCAGGACGGCCCCGGCGATCCCGCCGACGACAGCCCAGGCGACGGCGCCCGTCAGCCAAAACGCCCCGCCAGCGCCGATGGCGCAGCCAACAGCTGCGGCGCCTAAGATCAAGGGGTTTTGCAGAAGATCAAACATGCGATGCCTCCTCGCCGCGCCGCACCTGCGCCACGACACGCTTTCCACGGTTGCCGACCTGCCGGAACCAGAGGGAGTCCTCGAGTTCGTCAGCCGCAAGCGCATAGTTCTGTGACTTAATGGCCGCGAGTGCCTGGACGAACCCAGCGAAACGTGCGGCACCCATGTTAAACACGATATTGAGCAGTGCGAGGTACACATTGCGGGGGAGTGCTGACATCCACGGCCAGCGACGCAACATGGATTCCTCGGCTTCGGCTATGTCGGACACAAGCCATGCGTCGGCCTGTTCGATAGTGCAGGTGGTGCGGGGGCCAGCGGGATATGTGGGGTCCGGGTGCGCCTCAAGGTTGTGCCCATATCCCAGGCTCCAAACGCCTGCGCTGCACCTGTAGGACGTGAGACGTAGACCTTCGTCTATCTTTAGCTGCGCCTCAAGGTCTGGATAGCGCAAGGCTAAATGTCGCCTTCGCTGGAGCCGTCATGGGCGCGCACCCAGGAACAGCCGTCCTCAAGGGTGATGCGGTCGGTACGCGTTTCCTTGGCGTCCAGGCCGTAATAGTCGGCGAACGCGGCGCGGTAATCCTTGCGCCCTTCGCGCTCCCGGATGTAGTCGTCAAAGTTCTTGTCTGACATGCGTTCCCCCTGCTATGTAAGTGTTAGCTTAAACAAGAGGAACTGTCAAGCCAAAATATTGACGCGAAATCACAAGACTCTGCCTTCGATGATCTTTTTCAGCTTCACACTAAATAGCCCGTCATCGTCAAAGTGTGCAATGGCGAATCCGGCCACCCAGGGGTTGAGTGGGCGGTACTCCGGGTGCATGTCGCACAATGGCCCGCACACCCACGCCCCGGCAGTCTTGCCCGCTATAGTGGTGGCAAAGTGCTCATCGACTTTATGTACGTGCCCGCAGATTACGTTATCAAGCGCCCGCAGGAAGTATTGACGCGCCGGATTGATGTTCGGGCAAATGCCAAGTTCGTGACCATGCAGGATATTTAGCTTGCCGATGCTGTACACGCCTTCGCCACGCTGCACTCGCTCAAGATTATCAACCCAGCGGATGTTCAGGCGCTCAAGCTCAAGCTGGTCTTGTAGTTTCAAGCCCTTCAGTTTGCTAATTTCTGCGGCCTGATTCCACAGATAACTCTGCAACCTGTCCTCATGATTACCTTTCATTATTACTATCTCGGACTTCTTAAACCGCGTCCGCAACGCCTCAAGCCACGCCACTCCACGTGCTATTTCTTCGTGCAGCGGCATTGTCCCGTAGGGGTCTTTTTTCCACCTGCTGATTCCAGCGCAGTCGAGGAAGTCTCCGCCAAGCACCACCGTATCAATTTCGTGCCGTGACTGCGCATAGTCCAGTGCGAGCGCGATATTTTCTTCCGAGTGGTTTGGCAAGTGAATGTCATAAAGGAAAAGCACAGTTTTGCGTTTTGTCCCGCCACCTTGCGATATATTCCGTTCACGATTCATGAACTGTGTACGTTTTGTACCCAAACCACGCACAATAGCTAGTAAATCTTCCATCGTTGGGCACCCGTCTACACCCTCGCCAGGCGCGTGATACTCGCCGCAATTCATACACGGACCGTCTCCGCCAGCGCCAATTTTTGTCTGGTTCCTTGTCCCTGTTTTTGTCCCATTCATCTTAGCAGAATTATTGCCATTTTCGTACGTTTTCCGAAAATCTTGCCCCTGTTTTTGTCCGGTTACTTTTCCGGTTGCATCCGAGAGACTGTCAGGGAATCTCGCGCACGTCATGTCGTCGCCACGGTCAGCGCGATGAAGGCCGAAAACAGACATAAACGCATCGGCCACGTCATAGCAAGGGCCGTCTTGACGCATCTTCGCACGCACTACGTTAATACGCTCCATTGCCCAACGCACACGCGACGGACGCGCATTTATCTGCCCGGTGCGTTCAATGTCGAGTAGCCAGCGGCACAAAGTCTTTCTCGGAATGCCGATTGCTTTTGCAGCACTCCTCTTACTCCCGCAAAGCCTCACGAACGTTGCGAGGTCCGTTTCTGCCGGAACCTGCGCCGGAATCACTCCGCACCGTCCTTTCCGAGTTCGCGCATTCGCAGAATCATCGCCGCGCTGTAGTTAATCGCGCCCAATATCTCACGTTCCGCAGCGTCCGCGCCCTTGATATGATAAAGACGCCCAGCCTCTACAGTCTTTTTAACGACCTGATAGGCGAGAGCGGCGACCGGATGATCTCCCAGCAAGCGCGTAATCTGCATGATCGGCTGATCTTCAAATGGCAAGCCGTTGTCGTGGCGCTCTTTGCCCTTGCCGCCGCTGGCCTGTTCGTAGGCATCGTGCAGTACGTCAGAAAGTGACTGATATTCACGACTCAAACAATCACTAGCAGGTTCAAGTTTCATACTACCACCGCACATCATTTCAGTTTCTCCTTTCACTTCATACGTCAACATTGTGTGACAACTTTCATTAGCACAACAGGACACAACCGGCCCACTGTGCAAGTCTAGTTGCGTCACCATCACACACGGCATATGACAATGCGGACACGTTGCGTAGCGTTTCATCTGCCGTTACCACCATCCCAAAACATCGCCCCACGATGCATATAGGCAAAATCCTACGAACGATATAGAAAATATAACCGTGAACATCCAGGCCAACGATACCTTGACGTTTTCCATTGTCAGATCAGTTGATGTCATACTAAAACGCCTTATTCCCGTGCTTATACGCCCGGCCTTCGTTATATCGTACCTTCGCTACAATGGCCCCAGCAACGTCATAACCCCGCGCCGCGCTCATGTCAAGCGCCCTAATAATCACGTCAGCAAGTTCAGCCTCTACTCCGGAGAATTGCGGTATGTGGTCGTCTGGCGGATTGCCAGCGCGCAACGCTTCAAGCGCCTCGCTCAACTCGGAGTGCATTAGCGCGATAAGCTCACCATCGTTGCGGTCTTCCTGCCACCAGCCTTTGCTGATAGCCGTGGCGTGGATGTGTGCGGCGAGTGCGCGGGTGTGCTGGATGAAGCACGTCATCTCAACTTCGTTACGCAATCCATTTCCGACATTCTCAAACGATAATTCAGGCAATGTAGCGTCCATTACTCGCCTCTATTCCTTCCACAAGGTTTCAATTCGTCACACAACCCACCGCGCCAAACGCACAATGGAACCAACGTGCGCGCCAAGTGTTCATCAACATCGAACATCTGCACCTTGATTTCCTCCATAATTCTCTGTACAGCGATATGAGCCTTGCCGCACAATCGCTTATATGCGAGGTTCTGCAACGCTTCCGCGTTAATCAGCATTGCGTGAGAAACTGGCGTGTTGCGGTCTGCATTACCATTCCCGCCACGGTCCTCTCGGTTGCTGGACACGTAATGCGTGACGCCAACTGAATGTCTGACCATGTGTACACTGGCGAATGTAGGAATGTCAAGCATTTCAACCCAAAACATCTGCGTCCTGATCGGGCTATGTTTGCAGGCGTAAACTTTAGGCAGCGTCATGCGCGACTGCCCGCGTGTAGTCATTTCACACGCCCTGCGCATCAACGATTCATCGGTCAGCTTCACAATTTTAATCTGCATCCATAACCTCGATTGTCACCACAAGTTCACCGCCTCTTTTTATCTCTCGCCTGTAGATATGCAGTTCGTCAAGCTGGCTATCATCGCCCCATACGCCGGAGTGAGTTAGGGCGTCTAGCACGGCTTTTGCATGGTTGTCAACGTCCCTAGCCCTCTTGTCCGGCGGGTACAGTTCAAGCGTCACCGCCAGCCGTCCAGACAACGCCAGGCCACCGCTAGCGATACGCATGACCTCCGCCCTATACTCACGCCCCGGCTTGCTAATGAGCGTCACGCTACGCCCACGGCCAGACTTGAGCGGTATGACGCAATGGCGGTAATACTGGTTAAGTGATGGAGGCCATGGCAGCGTTAGTTTCATCATCTCCCCCCTGTTTCCTTCTTCATGGCCTTTATTTGCTCTTCCGTCAAGTGGCATTCCGTATGCCCTAACGCTACGCCACCACACCCAGGCTCACCACGGGCAGCGCGGCGGGAATCCCAAGCTGCGCATCTATCGCGGTACTGCGGCGGGAGTGGGCACTCTGTCATATCCATGACTCCTTCGCGGCGATCTTCCTGACATGCCGCCGCATCGCCTTTTCCGCCACCCGCTCTTGCTTCGCCTGTTCTGTCTGTATGTTGACTATCGACTCCATAAGCCTTGAATTGCTGGCCTGTAGTGATTTGTTCGCATCGTTTAAAAAATAGACGATTACACACAATGCGCATACAAGTCCAATTGCCGTGCCAGTTACAAACTCTCTCACGCGGCCACCAAACTTTCAGCCGCCGCGCAACCAATATCTATCGGCGCATCGTCTGTCAAGCCCTTGTCAAGAATGTCGTAAAACTCGCCAAGAAGTGAATGAAGATTTCCCCACTCCCAACGCTTATCAATCAGCTTCGGCTCACGCGGTAAAGCCTCTTCTTCTCTTGCCACTATATCAACAACCATCGCAAGTGCCACCCTCGCGTCAACTTCGCGGTCAAGCTTCGCGCACATGGCGTCATTTCTGCGCAGAATTGTGTTTATCAGCCTGCGGTCTGTTTCGTCGTGTGGGTCTAGCAGTTTCGCCCGTGCCACGCTCATGGCGATACGTGATGCGATTACAGCGGCCTTCCCGCGCTCATTCGCATCAAGGAACGATGCCACGGGGTCAGCAAAGGCATCAAGCATTCCAGATACGAGGTGCAAGGCCGCAAGGCGATTAATTGCATGACGGGGCAGCGAAGCCATTAGTACGCCACCTCGACGTTAATGTGTCCGCCGCTGAACAGATCAGAAATCCCGCTACGGCCTTCAACGTCGTGGATAAATGCCCTGCGCCCCTGGCACTTCGGGCACCAGCAGTTGTATGACATGTTGCTGCATCCCGGAGTGTGGCACTTACGCATCGGCATGAGCGGCTTATCTGGCCCAAGTAATTCACGGCGATTGACGGATTCTTTCACCTTTGCTCGACGTTCAATGTCCCTTTTCTTCCGACATTCATCGCGCATACAGACAGTCTGCGATACGCTGCGCTTGATGAAGTCCAGTCCACAAAAGGCACACTTATGCATCTCTCTGTTTTTATCTCTAATCGCCTTTTCTCTCTTTGCTCTGTAAATCTTTTTACACTCTACTGTGTCGCACGTTTTTTGCTTAGGCAGGGATGGAGTGAATGTGCGCTTGCATGAAACGCATGTTTTTTCTTTGAAACTTACAGAATACGCAGTTTTGATATTATCGCTTCCACACTTCATGCAGGCAATTAACCTTGGCATCCAAGCAGTAAACCCGCAATCTAAGCACACATATTTACGTCCAGCCATAACGCCGCCTAGTCGTGTTTGAGGTTAAAGCGTCCGATGACGTACTGCGCCGTCGCATCGCTAATCAAGTGCCATTGCCATGCGATGAATATGGCATACTTCAGCGCGGAACGCAAGCTAAATCTACTCATAAACGTCATCACCGTAGGCTTTCTTCTCGTGGTACGTGCTAGTCCCGACGTGGTAAACAAACTGCATCTTATCACCAGCGCGGCCATTCCTGCGAAAGCGTATCTTCTGCACCAAAACGTCAGTGTCGCTATTCTTCATGTCTGGACGAAACACACACAAGCTATTGTCGGCTTTGTTCCGCCACATTGCACCGCCTGCAATATCATACGGCGTAGGTGCAGGATATTTACCGTCTTTGTCTTTTTGCAACTTGCTCGGATGCGCGATGATGAAAATGTGAATGGCGTTCATGCGAGCAAACCTACGAATCTTTGCAAGCTGCGTTGAAATATACTGATCTTCGCGTTGCGACATGGGTATGTCGTGGTCAACTTCGTTCCAAGGGTCGATAACGAGAATCTTTATACCGTAGCGATATACAAGAGAACGGGCGCGAGCTAAAATTTCATCAACTGTCATCATCTCGGAATCGTTTTCCGGCTGGATAAAAAACAAACCACCACGTGTTTCATGAAGCGCGCCAGCAACTTCATCCTGCGTCATTTCGTGGAAGTTCTTCGCGGCGTACATTTCGCAAAGCTTGGCAAGGTGATCGTCTGCGGGCCAGTTTTCAGGGCTGAATGCCGCGCTAGGCCAGGAATAACCCTTCCAAAGATTAATCCGCAAAGCATCAATCCAGGTGCTTTTGCCGTGGCTTGGAATGCCAGTCACAACAGTCATCTGCCCAGGCTCAATATTCAACACGCCTTCAGAGTTGGGCCAACCGCAATAGGCTCCCGCCACCTCCGGCTTACCGTGCCTATCAAATACAGCCGCCCACAAGTCTTCAACCGTGGCTACTCCCTTGACCGGGAACATCGTAGCCGCATCAATGACTTGGCGCAAAACAGCCGCGCCCTTTTGCATGAGCACGTCATTAGCGTCTTTGCACCCTTCCGGCCACGCGATACGAAGGCAACGCTCAACGCCAAGCCTACGCGCTAATTCTTCCTCTAGACGCCTTCCAGGCGCGTCTGCGTCTACGGCAAGGATAATCCATTTAAACCTGTCGAAGAGGTCTTCTGCGCCCTCTAGGAACGAAAATTTGCTGGTATAGTTGCGCGTCTCTGGTGTGGGTGCTCCATCGGGAACAGACACAACGGCGCGGTAGCCAACTTCGTGCAGGGCAAGCGTATCCCCTTCGCCTTCCGTCAAAATGAGCCTATCGCCGTTTGATTTCAACGCATTATCGTAATTATACAGGCATTTCCTGGCGTCTTTCTCTTGGCGAAACCGCTTGTCGCCAGTGCGGTATTTGATATTTACGACTTCCCCGCCATAGAAATACGGATACTGAATTGTGTTTGTGATACCGCTTTCAATGTCGGCCTTGCCGTGCATCCAGGCTGGACCGCTCTTGATCTTAAAGTCGGCAAGCGTATGCTCGGATATGCCACGGTCAGAAAACCACTTGAGCACCCTGGGGTCGGTTATGCCGCTCTCGACGTATACAGGCTTGCTAAATATCCGACGCGCCTCTTTGGCTTCGTCTTGGTGCCCTTTAAGCCCACCAGCCCAAGCGCAATGGTGACAAAACCACACGCCCTTTTCAACGTCAACGGACAGGCAACGCTCAAATTTCTTTGTGCGTGTCGGGCTACACTGCGGGCAAGTCGTGCGGCTATCGCCTTCGTGCAATTCAATGCCAAAATCTGCAAGTGTTTTTGCCGTCACAATAGCTCCTAGTTCACTGCCTGACCGCTAGCCAACCACTCCGCACGTTTGCGCTCTTCAACCGTCATCGGCTTCTTATCCTGCCGCGCCTCGTCCTTTCGCTTTTCTTCTGCGAGTATGCGCGCCCTTTCGTCTCGTAGCTTGAGAGTTGCGGACGTGCGGTGGAATGCGTCTTTCTTCGTCCACTCCCTTGTCTCGCGTGTCCAATCGGACAATGACTGAAGTTGCGCCGGAATGTCAAGATGAGAATACGCTGATTTCCAACTTTCGAGGTCACGGTTATTTATCCGCATCTCGCCGTCCTGGTGGTAGATGACAAAACCAGAAAACGCTTTCGGGTCAATTGGGGCCGCAGGCCCGCCGCCCCTAGTATTAGTTTCTTCATTTTCAATACCAATACCAATATCATTATCGGGGGCCAATGCTAACGATTGCTTGCATTCGCTAGCATTCGCTAGCATTCGCTTGCATTCGCTAGCATTCGCTAGCATTCGCTTGCTTTTGCTAAGTCCGCCAAGCGCTCCGTTTTCCTTGTTTTTGTCGCAACGCTCATTATATTTTGCTGCGTCTCTGTCCATAGTTGCCCTAGCAGACAGTAGACAGAACCTAACAACGTCATCATCGGTTTCCACAATTTCACCACGCGCCGCATAATCAAAGATAGCCTTAATGAACTTCCCAGCCTGTTCATCTGACATGGCGTCAAGCGTTATCTCGGTATCGTGGTACATGAGAAACGATTTCTTTTTCATTTAGCGCCCTCCGTGGGCAACAAAAAAGCCCAGTAACTCACGCGCTGCTGTCTCAAGAAAGCCTGCGTACCATTCCCAATAGTCGCGGATATTCTTTGCGCCCACGGGGTTGGCAGAGTGGACCACAACAGTCACGTTCCACGGGCAATCGTCCATCATCGGCGCAAGATACTCGCACAGCCACTTGACCAGCGTATAGCCAGTGTCCACGCACTCGTCGCCAAGGTCGTGGTCGAACGATACGGTCAAGTCGCCTTTGCCAGCCCACGCGGTCACGGCAGCGCGGAACTCGTCACCGTTGCGGCAGACGGTCCATGTCGCGTCGGGCGCGGTGCGCGGAGTGCCCATTGCGGTGGACGCCAAATATTCCATTCAGGACCAATTATCCCTGTTAGATCATGCCCTTATAGAAGAAGTGTCCCCAGTAATGGATACTACTCCCCGCCCTGCCTCTCTACCTATCTTCCCACTTACTCTAGGCGCTCACTCAGAGATATTCACTATGTAGATTTTCATTCCCCACCCCACTGGCACTTGGCGAACATCGCCCGGCACACGTTGGCACTGTGGCACTCGCGGCATTGGCCTGCTGTATCAGCGTCCAGAACGCTTTGGCGATAGGGTCAGTCATTTCAACACCACCCGAAACGTCCATCTCGACCAATGATTCCATCAAGAGCGTCCATTGCCGCATTTTCAAGCTTCCACTCTTTGTCTTGATATTCTTCAATGGATGCGGCGTCAAGGCCAGACAGATCAACGTCGCCTATTTGTCTCCACAAGTCCCATGCCTTTTTTTGCTCATCATCGCCGAACTCGGACATGATAACGTCTTCAATGTCCTTTCCATCAAACGCTTCAAGGTCGCATCTCCCGCCGCTGTCAATATCCGTGTTACGATACGGCTCAAGAAACGGCGCAAGCTGTTCGCCGCGTAATCCAGCGTTATACGCCGCGATAACCGTTGCCTCCATGATCGTGTACGCCTGATTATTGCCCATTGCTGATAACTCCTTTGTTCGGCATATGCTCCAGTATCCTAGACAACATCTCCGGCGTACCTTCCTCGTGGTGCCGCACCAGTCGTGACAGCCGCGACGTGTCGGCAAGTCCAAGCTCATCGGCTAAGGGCTTGAGTGTGCGCCAGCCACGGAGGTAGCAGACGGTACGAATGGCGGAGTCGCAGGTGGTGGGGAAGGGGATGGGGATAGTGGTGGTCATGGTTAGCTTGCCTTCCTGTGTTTGATAATTCTGCACCCCGGAGCGTCAAGCGCGCCGAACATGCGCAAGTGCGCTGTGCCATCAAGTGTATAACCGTGCCCCTCGCTTTCTCGGACTACGCCCTCCCCCCTGCCGTAACCACCGCATGAGTTTGGGTAGATATCCCGTCCAATCCAGTTGAACCACTGCGGCCCGGTTGCGGCCTTCATTGCGTAAACAAACTTACTGTCTTTCATGTTTCTACTCCCGATTATTGTTCACTCGCCACGCCGTCAACATGCCACCGCCCAGCGCCGGAGTCAAGCATTTTTCTTGCCTATCGTGAAATTTCTTGCCACATCGAAAAAACTTGTGTTGATGGCAAAAAAAGTGCTTGACAGCGCGGCGAAGGTTCGGCATGGTGGGCTTGCGAGTTGATGATCCACAACGAAAAGGAGACGGACATGCTGCACGCTAATGAACCAGCACTCCAGGTCAAGACAGAAGACGGCACATGGGCATACGTGTTTTGCTACATGCACAATCGCCAAGACCCGATTACTTGCCAAGAGCGGAACAAGGCGCTGAACGCCCGGCGCGACCTCGCATTTTTCGCGGACATGTTCGGACATCGTGAGTTCAGGGCGGAAGCGTAAAGTAAACCGGGGGATTCGTCCCCCACAATCAACAAATGGAGAACGCCATGAAAAATGTACATACGCCCGGACCGTGGAAAGTAATAGCCCCAACGCCACGAGAATTGTGGGACGCTCGCATATTTGCGGGCACAAGGTATATTGGCATGATCGGGAACAGCGATAACCATGATGGGTGCGATGAGGGCAACGCCAGACTTATAGCCGCCGCCCCAGACTTGCTGGAGGCGCTGGAACATTTCGCCAAGTTCGCCTGCGAGACGCCGCACGTTAACGAGCCCGATTGTTACAACTGCCGTGCCCGCGCCGCCATCGCCAAGGCCACCGGAAGGGAGGTGTAGCATGGTCATTTTCGCCCGCGAAGTTACCCGAACCTATCGCGCCACCTGCCGCGTCACTGGCACTACCTGCCGCCCGAACGTGCGCAGCGGTAGCTTTGAGGCCGTACCGACGTGGGTAATCGTGACGGGGTGGATTGTGGCGATGGTGGGGATTACGGTAATCGGCGTGACGTGGTAGGTGGTGCTGGTATGGATATCGTATACATCACACCGGAAGACGTAACCGTTTTTGACACGCGTCGCAAGTGGCCTGACCAAATTGAGTACGTGCTCTACTCCGAAGCGCAGGCTCGGATAGATGCGCTGGAATGGCTGGTTGAAGTGCAGGCCTTGAAGGTTCACCGCGTCATTCATGCCGGAGAGTGGGCACAGAAAAATGCTGGACCATCTGTGCGCGAGGCGTGGAGACGTCGGGAGAACTCTAATCACGAACTACGTGATACGTTGAAAGCCGCCCGCGATGCGGTTGTGTTGTAATTTCTCTTGACACTTCGCCGCACTTTCGGCAGTGTCGACTCAACAAACGGAGGACGCAATGGAAAATCATGCCGAACTTTTCAGGGCCGCTAACTTGCTTCGTAACGCGAATATGCGCTGCGAGGACTGCGACAACATGCGGTACATCAAGAGCACGGACACCTACTACTGCCCGGAGGCCACGGAGGCCTTGGCTCTTGAAGGATACCCGACAATGATTGTGCGTGTCGACCCGGAGAACAGCGCGGAATCGTGCCCCAGCTTCGCGCGGAGTGCTGAAAGCCGCGATGGAGATAGCAACGATGGTTGGCAGTGGGAGAACGGTGTGGACGCCACGTATGCGGAAAAGGTTGGGAAATGAGATGAGCAAGGCGAAGGTATATCGCGCATATTGGTTTGAGCCAGCTAGCGGAGTTCTGGGCTACGGAGATGGGCGCAAGCCAGAGGTCGGAGAGACGCACGAAGTCAATTGTACTCCGGTGTTGTGCAACGCTGGCCTGCATGGGTCCGTAAATGCGCTGGACGCGCTACAATACGCTGCCAGCAATCGGCTTTGGCTGGTGGAAATAAGCGGCTGTGTCAAGGTCGGAGCTGACAAGATTACAGGTAGGCGGCGAAAGTATGTTGCGGTTGCTGACGTTGAACTGATTTTGCGAGAGTTCGCGCGAGGCTGTGCCCTGGACGTTGCCCACTTGTGGGACATTCCAGAGATCGTGCGCGAATACCTGGAAACCGGAGACGATAGCAAGCGGGCCGCTGCCGGGGACGCTGCCTGGGACGCTGCCTGGGACGCTGCCTGGGCCGCTGCCGGAGCCGCTGCCTGGGCCGCTGCCGGGGACGCTGCCGGGGACGCTGCCGGGGACGCTGCCTGGGCCGCTGCCTGGGCCGCTGCCGGAGCCGCTGCCTGGGCCGCTGCCGGGGACGCTGCCGGGGACGCTGCCGGGGACGCTGCCTGGGACGCTGCCTGGGCCGCTGCCAGGGCCGCACAATATGCAAAACTCGAAAAGGCGCTTGAACGCGCATTCGGAGACATGTAATGGACCTCAACCACACGCCCTACGAGTTCACCCAGGCGGGCCGTGTTGATGCGTGGACGCGCAAGTTTATCCCCGGCTTCCAGCGCGACAAGGACTACGAGGCGTGGCGCGAACAGGTCGGGGCGAAGAAGGCCAATGCTGTGATGCGTGAAGTTGTGAGGGAAGAACGTAGTTGACACCGCCCGCAGTTTGTGCGAGTGTCGAAGGAACGAAAGGAGTTGGTAATGGGCTTATTCGACTTGCTTGAAAATACTGTGACGGCGGCAATCACTATTCCTATCGCAATCGTGCATGACACAGTGACAATGGGCGGCGCGTTGACTGATCGTGACAGGCCAATGACGGTTGACGTGGCGAAGAGCGTTGTTGACGCGGCAGAAAGGGCCGTGAAGGGGGAATAATGTTCGTAAAGGCAGAACGCAAGAAGGCAAAGCTGCGGCTTGCCATGCTTGGCCCTAGTGGTAGTGGCAAGACCTACAGCGCGCTGCTTATCGCGCAGGGGTTGGGCGGGCCTATCGCGCTCATCGACACCGAGCGCAAGAGTGGTAGCCTGTATGCGCATCTGTGCGACTATGACGTGTGCGACATCGACCCGCCGTACACGCCCGACAAGTACGTGAAGGCCATCAAGGAAGCCGAGCGCGCCGGGTACAACGTCGTGATCGTGGATAGCCTCACACACGCTTGGGCGGGCCAGGGCGGCTTGCTGGAAGAAGTGGACAAGCGCAAGGGGCGCGGCAACGACTTCACCGCGTGGCGGGACATTACGCCGATGCACAACGCGCTTGTGGATTCCATGCTGCAATCCGGTTGCCACGTCATCGCCACCATGCGGACCAAACAGGAATACGTGCTGGTGGATGAGAACCGCAACGGCAAGAACGTGAAGGTTCCGAAGAAGGTCGGCATGGCCCCGGTCCAACGCGACGGCATGGAATACGAGTTTACGGTAGTGTTTGACATGGACCTGGACCGCCACGTCGCCACAGCTAGTAAGGACCGCACAAGCCTGTTTGACGGCAAGGTGTTCACTCCCAGCGTTGACACGGGCAAAGAGCTTGTGGCGTGGCTTGAAACTGGCGCGGACATGCCGCTGCCCTTCGCACCTGACGAACTCGCGGGCATCCTCGCTAGCGCGAACTCCGTTGACGATCTTGGCGCGCTGTACAAGTCCGAAGGATTCAAGCGTAGGCTTGCAGTCAGTGATTCAAACAGTGTGAATGGCGAAGTGCAGAAACGGAAGGAAGAACTCATCAAAAGGGAGGCCGCAATTGGCTAGCTTGAACTCGGTCACACTCATCGGACACCTTGGCGGCGACCCCCGCGTGAACGCCACTCAGGCCGGGAAGTGTGTTGTCAACCTGTCCGTGGCAACCTCGTTTCGCGTCAAGGATGCCAGCTGGCAGTACGTTGACCGCGTAACTTGGCACGATGTTGTGGTGTGGGATAAAGCCGCAGAGTTCTGCCGTGACTACCTGCGCAAGGGGGCGTGCGTGGTGGTTGAAGGGCGCATAGATAAGCGTGAATACCTGGACAAGGAAGGGAATAAGCGCGTGAGCTGCGAGGTGGTGGCCAACCGCGTTCAGTGCCTCGACAAGCGCGAAGCCGGGCAGATCGGTGGGCAGAGTGGCAGCCAGAGTGAGAAGCCGAAGCCGCCGATGATGAACGATATAGATGATCTTGGCCCCGCGTTTCCGAGTGAAGCAAGTGGCATGGATGATGTACCTTTTAGCTAGGCGGGAAGGAAAACCGCTATAAAAACCTTGGACGATAAACGCAAACACAGGGAGTATTATATGTGCGACACAGAGATGCCGAAGTATAAGTGTCACAAGGAGGTATGGGCGCTGAAAATTAAAAACATTGTGCCCCACAATGCTGATAACCATAACGCTGAAACTGACGGTAGCGCAATGATTGAACCAGCGGATGCAAGATATGCTGCATTCAAGGTCGATTACGACTACATGCGTAAACATAAGCCGCACGTCGGTGGATATTACGTGGTGTATGAAGATGGCTACAAGTCATTTTCTCCAGCCGATGCGTTTGAGTCTGGTTACACAAACATGGAACTACTTCGTGCAAATGGGTCTGGGTCTGTAGGTTACACGCGAGGTTAACCCCATGACCATCCGACACTTCGCTAGTCTCGCCGCCGCCTGCACAAACATGGTGGCACTCGAAAAGCTTTTCATCGATGAGCGCAAGTTTGTGCTTGACAACGCCGTGCCACCGTGGCAATTCAATCGTGTGTGGACGGAAAATAAGCAGCGCATCGAAGGCGACGGCCTGACTGGCGAGGTGTTGGATGAATGGACAATGTAAACGGAGGTGTGAGATGGAAGATAGCCGCAAGCCGCTGACGGCGTGGGAGATTGAGGAGCTGCGGAAATTGGAGGCGAAGGCCACGCCGGAGCCGTGGCGCGTGGAGCAGAGAGGAGCGAATGGCGACGTGCGTTTGTGCGGCAAGGACGAGTACGGCGACGAGTGTGTCTTGGCTGACTACATGGGCTGGGACACTGACGATTTCGCCCTCGTCGCGGCCATGCGCAACGCGCTGCCCCGCATCCTCTCTATGCTGACCCCGCCCACGGAGGCGGAAGTACGGAAGGCCTTCGGTAACGTGTGCTACCGCATGAACATGAGAGACCACGTGGAATACGAGGACGTGGAAACCCTCCTTCGCGCCGTGCAGGCACCCAGGCTGACGGGGGAGCAGGTGAAAGAAGCATACCTCAACGGATACGAGGACGGGAACGATGATGGGCGCGCCCTGACAGGGTGCAGGAATGTCTACGAACACACCCCCAGGCACGACCCCGACACCGCCTGGGCCAAAAGCGATACCCGCGCCGCGTTCCCCGAACTCGCGGGGGAGGTGGGCCGTGGGTAAGCTCTTCGCCATTTTCCGCCTTGTGGGCTGGGGAATCGCCTGCCGGGACTGTGAAGTGTGGAATATTTCCGACTGTGAGGAATGCCTGGTAATCCTTACACCGCGCTGCCCGAAGGGTAGGGAAGTTGGCCGTGGGTAGCGAAAACGGCTGGCAAGCCGATAGAGAACACTTTGAGCACTACGCGGACGAAGAACCCAAGCCAGCCCCCGCGCCGCTGCCGGAAGAGGATTTCATGGAGATTCTGAACGATGCGCTCAAGCACGCGGTGTGGGTTCCCGGCGAGGAGCTTCGGGCGTCCGCTACCATGCTCCGCCAGTTTGCGGACCTGCACAAAAAGTGGCCCCTTGCAGAGGCGATTCGCCGCGTCTTGCGCGCCATCGCCACCCAGGCCCGGCGCTTGGCCGTTTGCGAAAACCGCATGTTCGCAATTGGCGAAGGCGTCAGCATCAGCCACGATTTCGTGGAGGCCCACATCTCCGACCTCACCCGGCGCTTGGCGAAGGTGGAGGAGAAGGCATGACCTACCTGACGCAACACGCCTGCCGTCGCATGGACGAACGCGGCATCACATCCACGATGATTGACGCCGTGTTGCACTCTGCCGATCGTGAGAATTGGAGCTACGACGGTAAACAAAACCTGACGCTGTGCGGACTAACTGCCGTTGTGTCGCGTGATACTGGCGCGGTCATTACGGTGTTTTCTGACGGTTCGACGCGCTGCGAATGTACGCCGAAGCGTTGGGCGAAGCTTAAGAGCCAGCGGAAGCGCGAGAGAGAGCGAAGGCAGAAACGACGCCAATCGTGGTAACAAAAAAGGCCGCTGGATTGTTAGTCCAACGGCCTTTATACTTTGTGGCGTGTTCTACCTAGCTTAAAGAGTACGCTGGGGAAAGATATTTGTCGCGGTATATTTTACCCCACGTTGTCCATGTGCCGTCTTGCCGCCTCATTGTATTGTCATCGTGCCTTGAAAGGCCGGGTATATATGCATACCAAAGGTGTCCAATCACTCCATTTAGTGAGGAATCTTTGGTCCTGGCATCACACCATGTCAAGAAATTATTTACGAAACCCTGCATCTGCGCCCAGGCCACAAGATCGACAGACGGCATTGATGCATCAATGTTCGGGTCATATCTGCCGCTAAAGTTGTCTATGCCGACCTCACCAATCATTAGCGCAAACGTAGTGCGGAATTGCCACCAGTGCTGCACCGCGTTATACCACTGATCAGTGGTAAAATCGTCCTGCCCAGCCATAGGGTATATGTGCGGCTGAACTATTAGATTTTTTTCAGCCACAAAAACTGGGTCCGTGTTTAGAAGCTGATATGCAAGATCAACGCGCTCGCCCCACCCAGGAGCGTCTACGCATATTGGGTTCATATATTTCGTCCCGGTGGGTTGACCGGGTATGTTTTCGCGGAGCGCGAGGACGTAGGTCTTCATCTCTTCGCCCCATACGGCACTATCATAAACGGAAGCCGTGGTGCCGTTAATCTCATTCTGTGGATTTATCCAAACATTTGGCTTGTCCCAATACCTATCCGCAAGTTGTCGCAAAAATGCGACATGGTTTTGCGTAGAGTTCGCGTCCCCTTGGTTCTGGAGTTGGACAACGATGTCAAACGTTGCTGCGGTGTCTATGATGTCGTCAAGCATATCGAGGTCGGACGGGTATGACTGGCCGTCCACCGGGTCGGTGTACGAAACACTAGCATAGAAAACAGCAGGCTCCACGTCTACACGTATTAGATTAACTCCGCATCGCCATGCCTCAGAGAGTTGTGCCATGACGTTATCGTGGCTGATATATTGTATACGGGCGTGTCCGGTTGGCTCAGAAACACCGGACGCAGCGCCCTTTGTCGGGTCATTATATACCTGTCTGAAGTTTTGATTTGTGCGGACCTCATTGGATACGAACAAATACGGGAACATTTGTACTCCACGGGCTATGAATCTGCCATGAGGCCCGCGTATCGTTCTGTTCTGTTGCACCTGATATGTTGCGCGCATACTATGCTCCTGCATCGTTTGGTTTTTCTATTGCGTTCCCTGTGTTTATCCATTTCTGCACGTCATCGCGATCAACCGTGCATGACTCCATTTGTCCGTTGTCGGATATACGGTAAACACGTCGCGGCTCTTCTTGCCCGAAAAAGGTCACATGGTCTAACTCCGTCATCGTATATTTCCAATCCATGACAACCCTCCTAAAGTTCTGCACCAGTGCAGGTTATTTTTGCAGACGTGCTAACCGCTCTGAGTATTGTCGAGTGTCCAGCAGTCAATCCGCTGGCAACAGTTGCCACAAGAGTGACGTTGTTCAAGCACCTGTCGTTTAGGGTCAGGGTAGATAGCGCCAACGGGGTAGCCGATGCGTTAAGTGTATTGAAATGTGCAACGTCCGACACGGTTATTCCCGTTGGAGTAATTCGCGGAGTAACCTTAAAGGCGAGTGGCGTGATGGCCGCTGTCGCGCTGTAGCACTGTCCGGTAGCCACATGTGCGTTAACCAAGAAATCCGTGAACACCGGTAGCATTCGTCGGCACAAATCAAGTACGCTCCCAATGCTAAGCCATTCAAACTCAGTCGGCACAGTGCCGTTTTCAAGCTGCACAAGTCCAAGAGTTCCATTGTCAAACTCTACCGCCACGGACTCCCCAACCGTCGCAGTAATGAGTATCGGGCTGTCGGCGTATGCTCCCGAAGGCTCCGCATTGTTAACCCCGTATCTTCCACGTGCCGTGCCCGTCCAGGAGAGCACCATTTGTGCTTGGTCAATGGCCTGGGCCTCCGTTTTGCTGATAAGCGTTCCAGATGTGATAGTGATTGTCGTTGGTCCGCTGGATTGCGTGAATGTGTACGTACATCCGCCAGCGCCAGCGCGCCAGCCGTCGTGGCCGTATCCGACCCCAGTAGATGGAACACCCTGGGCAAGGGCTGTGTTGCTCACGTAAACACGCTGATTGACGCGGAATGCTCCGTTCAGCAGCTTATTTTTTGTGCCACCAAGTAGCCCAAGTGCGGAACGCGCTGCGGCGGGGGTAGCTCCACTCGTCCCCCCCTGCGCCACGGAAAGCGGCGTGGTGAGACCAGACAGTGAAGTTATGTTAGAGTTCGCACCAGATGCTGCGGCGGCTATATCTGAACGCACCTCGCTAGGCGTTCTAAACTCAAGAGTTGTCTCCCCCACCTTCACGCGCGGGATACTGCCCGCCTCTCCTACAATAGTGTCAAACGCGGGAGTTGCATCACGCGCCGCCTCGGCCTGCGTCTTCGCTGTCGCGGCAAGCCCGGCCTGCGTGGTAGCCGTGGCCGCAGACGCTGCGGCGGACAAAACGTCTGCCGCCAACTCGTCAAGTAGGTCATCTGGGTCCGTAGTGCTCGAAATGTCTACCTTGACGGCCCGATCAACTTGCTCCTGTAGGCTTTGGCAAATCATCGTCAGCAGATCGAGCGCGCCTTCGTGCGTCTCCGCAGGGAATGCAGAATTTTCGACATAATCCACTTCCTGAGTGATTCCTGGGACGCGAGCAATAACCAGAGATTCCCCAACCGCCAGCGCCGTAACCAGCGTTAGCGCCCCGCCCGATGCCTCGCCAGCGCCAGTGAGTGTGTAGTGGGTTGTCAGCGTCAGGACAGTCTCGACACCTGCGCTGCTGCGCTTCGTAGCGACGATATCCGCGTTCTTCGCAAACTTAAAGGTGATGGAGAATGGTCCCGTGGAGCCGCTCCCGTTGTAAGAAACCTTTGACGTGGTGCTGGCTATGGTCACTGCTGGGCCTCCTGCTTCATCTTTGTTTGTAACTTCTCAATTTCAATGCGCTCGGCAATGCCACCGGGGACGCCCTGTGATCTTGTGACGAGTTCGTATCTAGCCTGTTCGCGGAAGTCTCCGAACACCTCGCGGATCATATTTGATTTGATGCCGTCAGGACCGCCGCTAGCCGCCGTGAATGTCTCGGACGCCACTACGTTTTGCAGCGCTTCCACAAGCCCCAGGTCACGCGGCAACATTTGGAATGTGTCGTACTCTTCCGGGGTCAGCTCGACCTTGACGCCCTCCCAGTGCAGCACCTTGCCCGGCCTGGGGATTGGAACATTGTTTTCCATGATAGCCTTATCAATGGCGTACGTCGGACTGTTCTCGGCATTCTTAATCTCCGACTTGCGCACCGGGTCCAGCGTGTTGGTCAGCCACACCTCACCCATTGTCACCACTTCTCCGTAGCGATTGCGGCGCGGGTACAGGTCGCCAGAGTAACCAGGGAGCGCATTCTTGAGCGCGTCCGTCACCGTCCACACTTCGCGCACGTTCGGATCAACGTCGCGACGAATAGCCTTGACCGGGGACGGAATGAACGAGGCCGCGAACTGTTGCGCGTACCTGTCTCCGTAGCGGTCAGGGTCTTGCAGCACGTCAATCATGCCAGCCAGGCCCTGCATAAATGTCTTGCTTGTAACGGCCTGCGAGAACGCGCCCGCAACCATTGTGGCCGCGTTGTTGCGCTCGTTGTCTTCTAAGTAGTCATCGAACAGCGCGATATCAGCGGCAGCGCCAATGATCATGCTAAACGGTTCCATAGACTGGTACGACATCCACTTGTCGCCCACCTTGACGCTGTAGGGCTGCCAGCCGACAGCCTTCATGTTTTCTTTCTGTTTCGGGTCGGACGGCCCGCCGCCAGTGATGAGGCCAGCGGACGCCGCCTGTGCGGCCATGAACCCTAGCGTGCTGCCAAGGGCGATACGGGAAATCGCCATGTCACGCGCTGCGCCGCCGTTGATAAGGTCTTGCTGAACGCTTGGCATGAATGGCGCAAACGGGCTGCGCTTCATGCCATAGCTGACGATGTTCGCCGGGGTGCGGAAGAACGGGACGGCCAAGCGGAAAAGCTTTCCGGTGGGCACGTCGTAGGTCTTGCCGCTCTTCAACGTCACGGTCTTGTCCGTGCCAAGCGCCCCCTGCAACTTGGTGAGCCCTTCGCCAAGTGCGTTGGTAAACGTCGAGTAGTGCGCGAAGTCCATCGCCTGCATCTGCATATCCCAGGGGGGATTCGTCACAAGCGCCTGTATCCTGTCCGCGAACTCCTGGCCCTTCAGCCCCTCGGCAGACGCGGCCCGGTGTGCCCTGGCGTTAAGCTCCATGCTGTAGCCTACGGCCTTGAAGAAATCGTCCTCGGCACCTAGCAGCATGTTGCCTGTGCGCAGGCGCTCCGCCGTAAAGTCGATCATCTTGCCGAATGCGCTTTCGGAATCAACGCCCATATTTTCGGCAGTAATAGCGCGGCGCGTAGTTTCCAGCTTGCCCAGAGGGTCGGTGCTTTCGCCCGTACGCACGGCGCGCGCAAAGGCCGTTGCGCCAGCGCGCAAGCCCTCGATACCCCCGTACATCATCGCCAGCGTCTCGCCAGCCTCAACGCGGTCTATGGCCCCCTTGCTGAAGAGGCCGCGCACGGCCCCCATGCCCTCAGCTACGGCGCGCTCCGGTATTTGCGACATTAGTGCGATTGAGTTTCCTAGAGTGTTCTTAATGTGCGTTGCCGGGTTCGCCAGCATTGCCATGTAGCGAGCTTCAAGGATCATGTCGAAGGTGCTGGCCTTCTCGATCTTACGGGCAAAGCGCGCAATCTCTTCAATGTCCAGTTTGCCGTCTGCGTTCAGGCGCGACATATCAAGAATGGAATCCATGATAGCGTCGGCGTTCCTATCGCCGCCATGCTTGCGCGCAAGGTCTGCAAAGGCCGTGCTGATAAGCTGCGTGCGTACGTCGCCCACCGGACGCCCCATAATGTTGAGCGCGCGCCCGGCTTCAGCAGCCATGCCGTCACGCGCGGCAGTTACGGCAGAGAATACGCCCCAGGCCTTGGCCGCTGCGTCTTTGTCTGCCTGTTCTCCCGTCTGCTTTGCGCGGGCGATGAGGCCCGCAGTCTGCGCCGCAAACTCGGCCTGCAACTGGCGAGCGGCAAGCAACTGCTCTGCGTTTCCGGCCTGGCCTTCCTTGCGAAACAGCAAATCGCTCACGCGTGTTTCACTTTCTCGCGCGGCCTTGTCCGTTTCTTCCCACGTCCTCACGCCGCGCGTAGCCTGCTCAAATGCGCCTGTCTCGCGGTTGTGCCGCGAAACATCGTTAATGAGCTTGAGCACATCCTCCGTGCTATTGATGCGCTGCAAGTTGGTGTTGCCGCCCTCGGCATACTTCTGGTCAAGTTTAGGCGCAGGTGTCGGGTCGTAAATGATGTCATCAATGGGGCGGACCTGCATCCGCTCTGACGTCTTATACGCGGCCTGTGTCCCGTCCATAGCCTCCGGTGCTTCCCCCGCTGCCTTCGCGCCAGGAACGCCCTTAATAGCGTCCACAAAGCCCTCCCAGCGCGACTTTGCATTATCGACAGCCTTGGACCACGCGGCGCGCATGGGTGCCTTTGTGGCGGCTACACGGTCAGCGAAGAAATTGTCTGTCGCACCCTTGGCGTAGAATTCGGCCTCGGACATCACAGGTTCGCCCTCGGCAATGCCGCCCTTATAGGCGTCGTATGCGCGAGAAATTGCGCGCTTCTCGGATGCGGGCAAGCGTTCATGGTCCCGGTGCATCCACTCCTCTACGAGAGTGCCGGGGTTCGCCCCCTGGTAGAGCTCGATGGCGGTCTTGTACTCCTGCGGGCCGACCTGGCGCGTGGTGGTCTTTCCGGTGATGACGTAATCTACGCCGTCAGCCGGGGCTATGCCTTGTTCCGCAAGAATCCAATCGTCAACGCCGCGCTTGATAAGGTTCACCTTGTCAATGACGGCCATACTGGTATCATTCAGGGCGGTGCCGCCGCGCATCAGGTCTGCGGTGTAGAACTCTTTCGCCAAGTCCTTGGTCAGCGGGTCAATGCGGCCCTCATCAAGGGCCTTGTAGATTTCGTTGCCCTGCTTCGAAGTTTCGAACCACGTTTCCGGGTTCACGCGCTGCCGCATCCCGGTCTTGTTCCCAGGCCCGAACCCACCGGAAAGCATCATGCCCAGGCCCACGCCCGCAGCTTCGGCAGTCTCGCTAGCGTTCACTGTCCCGGTGCGGCCCAACTGGTCGGCAACGCTCTCCCCGGTCATGTAAGCTGTGCCCGCCCCGATACGTGCGGGTGCGTCGAGCGTGTGCGCAGACTTGAACACAGCGCCAGCTGCAGCGCGACGGCCAGCGGAATAGAGCGCGTCTGCAAGATTCTCGTCTTGCGCATAGCCCTTGAGGCCAGCCCACACCGGACCCATTGAAAACTCAGTGAGCGCAGGGCCGGAGCCGAGCACGCCGCCCACCACGCGGGTCATGTAGTCGTCAACGCTCACCTTGCTATGGTAGTGCTCGGCCCAATACTCGCTTGAACGCTTGAGGTAGTCGAATACCTCTGGCTTACCCATGCCCGCCTTACGCGACACGATGCCCGCCAGGCTATCAAGGGTGCCGTAGAAGTCCGCAGCCCCGGCATACGTGTTTCCGAGTGCCTGCGCTCCCTGGCTCTTTGCGGCCTGCGCAGAACTCTCTACAAGGCCAGCCTGCGATGGGTCGTAGGATTCCTGCGCCGTGGGTGCCGCCTTCGCCTTCTGCGTCTCCTGGGGCGTGCTGGCGCGAATGGCGACGGGCTCCTTCGGTGCTTCAGGCATCTTGCCCAGGTCGCCAGTGGGGGACATGACGGACGGCGTTTCCGGGCCGATGATGCCAGCGGTACGGGCAGCGTCACGCATCTTGTCCAGAATACCGCGCGCGGCGTCGTTCGTCGGGGAAGCCTCAAGCTCCGCGTCGGCCCGGTACTCCTGGTACTTGTAAAGCAGCTTATCCATGCAGCACCTATTTCTTTGTCTGGTTGGCAACCCACTGGCGGGCGGCGGCTATAAGTGTTCGTCCTGGATCGTCCTTAAGGTCCCCGCTCTTGATGCGCTTCAATATTGACTCTTCGTACTTTATCAAATTCTCTTGTGTGGGTGGGCCGCTGAACCCATGTGGGGCATTCGTCTTGGACGTACGTGCACGGCGGACCTCCTCTGCGGCCTTCAATGGATCTTCCCCGGACTGCACTCTGCGCTGAAGGTCAAGTAAGTCCTCCTGTTCTTTCACCTTGTATTTCTGGTCATACTTGCGCGTCATCTCCGGGTAAGCACCCTTGACTAAATCCTTTGCCGCCTTGGTCTGCGGTGTAGCGTCAAGCGGGTCAGGGCGAGACTCAACGGCCCGGATAGTTTCCGGGGTGGAATACGGGCTGCTCAACACGCGCTGTCGGTGCGCTTCCCACTCTTCCGGTGTGGCCGTACGCTGAAGCCGCGCCGTGCGCTCCTGAAGGTCGCGGTTCAATTGCGCCTTGCCTTCTGTTTCGCGCTTCTCCGCAATGCGGACGGCCTCGCGTGTGCGCTCCGCAAAAATGGTCTGCGTCATGCGCTCAAGCGCGGCTATGCCGTCCTTTCCCACAAGGCGCTTCCAGGTATTGCCCTGTGAGTCAATGGGCATATCTTTCTGCCATTGCTCGTAGGCGTCGCGCCAGTTTGGCTTGAGCAAATCGCCCCGGAAGACATCGCCATAGAATTGCTGGCGGTCCTTCACCTTGCGAACTTCGGCGTCAATGGGCGAAAGCAGGCCAGCGGCCACCTGTGCGTCAACTAGTTTATACTGGTCCAAAAGATACTGTTCGCGCTCAGTGTTGTTCGTGGTCTGCATCCCCAGGGCCACCTTGTCCGCGAGGCTGCTATCCATCGTCAGCCCGGCGCGCTTCTCTACGGCTTTGTATACCGATTCACGCACCTTGATGTTGAATGTCTCTTCATGCTGTGCAAAGTAATCTTGGAGCGGCTTAGCAGCACCGCCCGTCACGTCCTTCATGGTGTCGTATTTTATCTTGGAGTGCAATTCACCCCAGCGGGACATATCGTCCATCGGGTTGCTGCCGTCAACGGAGTTAGAGAAAGTCGCGAGGGCTTCCCCTACGCGCTTGCCGTACTCCGCGCGCTTCTGCGCCACTGTGTTGAGGTCCGCCGCCTTCTGCAAGCCGTCAAGGAACTTTGTCCCGCCTTCTGCGAGGGCCGCGAGGCCTTGCCAGCCAGCGCCAGCGGACCCTACATCCATGCGCACAGGGCCACCGGGGCCGCTCACCTGGGGCGCGCCGACCCCCGGCGTCATCTCTTGGTACTGCGTGCCGCCGCTGTTACGCGCCATAGATGCTACCCCCGTACTTCTTCGCCCCAGCGGCCAGGAGTGTGCCGCCAGCCGATAAAGCACCGCTTGTGCGCGCCGTGGTGCCCATGTACGAGTCAAGCGCAGATTGTGTGCGAAGCTTCGCCGCCTGTTGCGCCGCGCTGTAATACACGTTCTCCACTTCCATCGCGCCCGTCTGCTGCATCTGCGTCAGGTTAAATTCGTCCTGCCATGCCGCACCGGATTCAACGGCTATCGGACTACCAGCAAGAGTTACGCCAGACGTGCCCTGTGCTACCGCGCGCCGCGCCTTGGCCTGCTGCTGCGCCTTGGAAAGCTGCTCCGCCTCGATCTTGTTCTTGCGCTCAAGGGCAAAGGCGTTGCGGGCCGCTGCGTCCTCGGTGGCGAGTGCCGCACGCGAAGCTGCGTCCGCATTATAGTCTGAAGCGTTGCCTTGGGCCAGCCCTCCGAAGAGTGTAGACCCGGCAGAGAGAATGCTCCCAGCCGTAGAAAGCCCCGACATGGTAACAAGCCCACCGGACCCAATCAGGCCAGCAGTACCAGCGGAAGCATAGCCAGTTGTCGCTGCGATTCCAGCAGAAGCTAGCCCCTCTGAAGCAGCAACGCCCCAGCCCGCCTCACCAAGGGCCATCGCTCCTAATTCGAGTCCGCTCATTTCCAGACCCTCCCGAAGTGTATAAAGTCCTCGCCGCCGGGGCCGTAGCCGGGCGCGTAGCCCTCAATGTCAAACCCAAGTGCCTTGGCCCACGCAATGGCGGCGGTGAAGTTGACGCTTACGTGCGCGCCTATGCGGTGATAGCCTTGATTCCTGTGCAGCCATTCCAGCCCGCGCCGGGTAATGGACGTGAAAAGCTTCGGGCACTCGGTAACAAGCGGGCTCGTCAGCACCCACCCTTCGCCCACGCCCTCCCATAGGGCACGCACGCCGATGCAGGCCACGATCTCGCGGCCCTTAAAAATGCTGATACCCGTATGACGGTCTTGTGGGCCACGCGGCGACTTCACATCAAACGTACGCTGCTCAATCATGGCGGCATGGTGTCGGCAGAAACGACGCACTGTGTACTTGCCCCAGCGGCCAAGAATGCGGCGCTCCGTGCTACTCATTCGTTGTCACCACCGGGACCATCATCAACAGGGTCATGGGGAGCGGCTGATCTTGCACCACCACGAGGCGACAATCCTTGGTCCAACCAGTTGATACACGGATTTCCTTATCCCCCGTATACAGAGGAGGCGGGGCATCCATCGGGTCAGACTGCGTACGGAAGGAAAGTATCCTTAGGTTGTCACCGTTTTTGTTCGCAACCCCGGCCTTTCCGCCAACCGTACGCAAGAATCTCAGATTAAGCTCTGTAACCACCTTGCGCTTAGTCTGGCTGGTGCCGAACTCGCTGCCCGCCTCAACCTTCATTGTGCGGAGCGTCGAAGTGTAGCCAAGCCCGGCGTGGACCACAGCGCCAAGAGAAGTCAACGCAATCGAGCCGTTGCTTGCCACTACCACGTCCGGATGAACAGCTCCGTCAAGCAAGACCTGTACTGTTCCCCCTTTCAGGTGGTCTAATCCTGTAACCGACTGCGTAAGCGCAGCCCATGCGGGCGTGGCGTTCGACTGAAGCACAGCGGGAATGGCGTCAATGAACGTACACTCACAAGCAGTGCTTGATGTAAATGCAGTAATCTCAACGCGGTATCTACGGTCTGTGGCATCGTACAGCGCCCCGGCGTTGGACGCCTGAAGCCCATAGACAGACCCCACCGCGCCGCTAGTAAATGGGGCGTGCCCAGTGGCGGTAATAGTCCCGTTACTGCCCGCAGCGTAGCTGCCCCCGGTTAGGGAAAACACATAGTCAGCATTGGTGTTTGTGCCGTCATAGCTCAACCCAGAGTCAACAAAGAAAGCATCAACGGAAGTCTCCCCTTCGTGCGGGCCTTCCAGGAACTCAATCGTTCTGACCGTCGCCCCGTCCACTTCGCGGGCGAACTGCGCCCACAACTCCGTGCGGTTGTCAACACTCCCGAAGACGGACGCGATAGACTCAACGCTCCCCTCCGTCTCGGTGTTGGCCCACCCCTGCACGTCCTGTTCGGGCATGTAAGTCATGCTTGCAAGGGTGCCGTCCTCTTTCGCCACGTACACCACGGAGTCTGGATCCTGCACGTACACTAGGCGAGTTGCCAAACCCTTAAGGATATGGTCTGAAAGGATGTTCTTATCCGGCGTCACAAAGCTATCCGACTGAAAATCATACGCCATTTCGCGCACGCGCTGCTGACCGCGCTGGACAAACAGCGTCGAGGCGTTGATATCAATCGGATCTACGTTCGCGCTGCCGCATGTGCCGTGGCGGCTGGCCTTGATGCTGTCCGGTGCCATGCCCTCGGTGGACGATGCCGCGCCGATGGTCCACGGCGAAGTGCGCGTGCCGGCCCACAGGCGTTCCTTCGGCAAGAGCCACGATATGGCCTGAGGCTGCGAGGCGTCCAGAGTCGTTTCAATGGCGTCGTCGGCCAGGGGCACTCCCTGGTCATTGGTGCGCCTGTCTCCGGGCTCCCATGCCTCCCAATATGTACTTTGCAGCGTCCCGCCAGAATTGTATATGGACTGAACCTGATCACCGGTAGGCGAGTCTTTAAATGTTACGATCTTGTCTGCGGAGCTACCAGCGTCTAGGCGAATCGCCCCGATGTATCTGAAGTACCGCACGCTTCCAGCCGGGGTAACGCCCTTCACGGCGACAAGATCAACATCGTTGCTACTGAATATCTTCCCCTTAGGCAGCACAAAGGTATCGTTTTGCTTACCGTCGGCCTTTCCGTCTGCGTTGGCGTCCACAATGGCAATCGTTGACCATCCAGTAAGAGGCACCTCGCGGGTATTCAAACGAAAGTCAGTATATTGACGCGTCTGGCTGAACCAAAGCGTGTTCGGCTGCGCAGGCGTCGCGGCATAGCACAGGCGGCTTTCGAAGAAGCACACGCGCGAAGGCCAGTTGCCCGTGCCCCACACGTCGGGCTGTCCCTGAAGCGTAGGCGTGGCGAACGTCCAGTTTGTGTGCCCGCTACGAGTGAGCGTACGCGGCGCATAGCTGGGATGCGCGAAGTAAATTGTATCGTTGTTTTGCACCCACCGCAGTTCTGCAAAGTCTTCCGGCTCAAATGGAATCGCCAGCTCGTAGGGCGTGCTCGGTGCCGTGACGACTATTCCCTGGTCTTTGTACACGCGCATCCTGCCGTGGCCGTCTGTGTGCTTGTAAAACTCAATCATATACGACTGTTCGGTGTTGTACTCAAACGGGATAAGCAGACTCGCGGCGGACTGATTGCCAGCCAAGTGAACGAAACGGAAGCCGCTCCTGCGCTGCACTCCGCCATGCGGCAGGTTGACGAAGTTCACCAGCGTATCACACCCCTGGGCGTAATACTTAAGGTCAATGCGCCCAGCGAGGCGTGTGGAGAGTTCACCGGAAGTGAACGAGGTCAAGCCCGGCGTTGCCGTGCTCATCGGTTCCACCTCCCCCCAAGCTTAGCAGACCGCCACGTGCTCGGCACAACAGGCCCGTATGTCTGCCCCTGGCGAGAGTCTACGCCGCGCGCTTCACGCATACGGTCTTCATAGCTGGCCTGTGCCGCCTGCCGTGCCGTAACGGATGCCGTCAACGGGTATGCTATCTCAGCAGCGAGAGCCGCTTCTAGCACCTTGCACAGCAGCGCGTCGTATTTCGTCGGGTCCGTCTCGCGCCATATATACGAGATATAGACAGGCGCGGCCTCGTTGCACAGGACCTCGCCGCCCACGGTTTCCCACACCTCCAGTGCGTTCTCGTCCGCCCCAACCACCTCGACAACCCGCAGGCAGTCGGCAGGTAGCGGGTATGCGTAGTCCCACTTCCACGCTGGAGCGGTCGCGCTCTGCTGCAACTGTGCAAGCTTCATGGCGCAATTCCACGGGTGGGAGCGCAGTACAGCGTCACGCACAGACGGCCACACCTGTTCGCACATGTCGGCGGTTTCCGTATCGTCAGAGCCGGACATGATACGATTGGCCTTAAGCCCCTGTAGCGCGTTGTTAAATATTTCTGTCAGGCTGGTCGCCATTATGCACCCCCCAGGAGGTCAAAGAGAAAGTCGCCGGGCTTGCCCATGCTGAATACGCGGCCCTTTAACTCATGCTGTGTCGAGGTCCAGCCGTCACGATAGAAGCGGTAGTCGTGCATAAGCTTCTGACCGTTGCCTACGTCCATGACCTCATACAGCGAGAGCTGGACGCCCGCTATGTACACAGGAGCATAGCCCATGTTGAGAGCTATAAAGACGGCCAGCATCGCGCTTGACCCTGCACCCATGCCGGGGATAGGCCAAAACACGTCGGCCTCCGGGCAGTTGCACAGCGGCTTTTCCGCGTGGTAGGTCACATCCGCGCGCCGCTCGTCGCGCTTCGGAAACCCCTGGCAATGTATGCTTACCTCATGTTCGAACACGCATCCGGGGTAGTGGTCTTCAACGTGCCCATTGACGGCGAATACTGGTGCCTCGTGCTCCGTCAACGCAAAGGCCGCGTCAAGCTCATCAACCCAGCCGTCAGCCCGGCCAAGCACAATGGCAGGGCCGCGAAATTTGCCCGCGAGGGGCGGGAGCGGCCCGAAGGACGCCCTCACCCCAAGCGGGAGTTTATGTTCTGTAACCTGCGTCAACCGCCAGCCCTAGGCAAGGTCCATCTTGGTCGTGGTAATGGTGCCGCTGGTGTTGGTAGCCACAAGGCTGATGAGCTTCTGCGTGCCACCGAAGGCGTACACCACGATGATGATGTCCCCAGTGGACAGGTTGTAGTGGTCGTAAGCGTCGTCAAAGTAGCCAGACGCCACGGTGGTGGAAAGAAGGTCGGCAGTGCGGTACAGGAAAAGCTGCTGACCGGGGACACCGCCCATAAGGCGCATCGTCGAAGTCGAATAAGCCATTTTCGTAAGTCTCCTTTGGGCGCCGGGTGCGAAACCGCCGCCCCTTACACATTCGTCAAGCTCTAGGCCGCGTAAGCCTCGTCGTCATCACACTGCCACTCGTAGATGCCGGTGCCGTCAATGGCAACCGCGCCAGCGGAAATCATGTGGTCCATCAGGTGGGCGGCCTTCTCGGGAACCCAATCGACATGAAGCTTCAGGTCCAGACCTTCGGCAAGGCCGACGGCGCTCTTGTGGTACAGGAAGCACTTGCGGGTGCCGCTGCCAAGGGGAAGGCCAGAGTGGAACATCCAGGTGATGCCCAGCCACATGCGGGCTTCGGTGCCCTTAAGCCAAGGGTACTTGGTACCGGCGAAGTCTGCGCTCTTGAACTCGGTCAGGTTCAACATTTCGTTCCACTGGTGAGCACCCAGCACGGCGAAGCGGTTGCCGTCGTCGGGCACGTCCGCAGCGTTCAGGGTTTCAACAGCGGTCAGGATGCGGCCCTTGGTCAAGCCGAGCGTGGCGGCGGTGTCCGTGGTACCAGCGCCAGAGTCCAGCACGGTGATGATGAGATCATCCACCTTGCGACCAAGGGCGTAAGCGCCAGCGTTGGCAACCACCATGCGCTCGTCAATGTTGGTCTTCAGCTCGTCCAGCTTGTCAACGTAGTCCGCGCCGTACCAATCTTCCAGGGTGGCGGTAACGGTGGAATGGTCGGCATTCATCAGCGGCACGTTGCCGTGACGGGTCTTCTTGCCAGCGATGCCCTTCCCGGCCTTCTGAAAAACACAGGTGGAGCCAATGACTCCGGTCTTGAGGCGCACGGCGGAACGGAGCTTGCTCCCGGTCTGCTGATAGGCTTCGTGAACCTCGGCAAGGTATTGGGCGATAAAGGCATCAGAGATGTCAGTAGACATTGTTTTGCCCTCCTAGGGCGTTGATTGTTGCGTACTTTTTGACCGCATAGGAGGGTATCCGGTTGTGTTCAGCATCGGGTATCCCTTTCGGGGCCGCGCCTTCCACGCTTGGGCCTCTTCCGCTTCACTTCTCACGTATGGTTAGGCACCCCGACGAATCAGTTTGCCGTACCTCTCTGCAAATGCGTCAACTTCGCGCACATAGTCTGGATCGCGCTGCATGGCGTCACGATAGCGCGGGTCTGCCTGCATGGCTCTCAACTTGCCCATGGCCTCCTGGGGCGTATAGGCGGGCTCCTGCGAAGCCGTAGCGCCACCCTTGAGCTTGCCTTCTGCCACAAGCGGGTAAACCTCGGACGCCAGCGCCTTGATAAGCGCCGTGTTGTTGCCGAGGTGGCCAAGAATGCTATCCTTGCCGTCCTTTCCCACAAGGCCAAGAGCCTGCGCAGCCTTAAGCGCGTTGCCGAACTGTTCCTTCGGTACGAGATCCGCGTCCTGCCATTCCTTCACAAGCGCCGTTTCGGCCTTCTCCTGGCGCACCTTGGCGTCTTGGCGAGCGGCAGCGATAGCCTGGAGCTCCATCTGGACATAGCCAGCGGCAAGCTCCTTAAATTCAGCGGGGGCGAGGCCAGCCTTATGCGCGATACCTTGAAATGCGCCCACAAGTTCAGGGCTGAGTGCATAACCTTCGGGCGCATCCTCCGGCACCTCTACGGCGTAGGCCTCGGCTACCTTGTCCTCGGCAGGTACGCCACGCAGTTCACGCAACTTGGCGCTAAAGGCGTCCTTCTCTTCCTGCGGCGCGTCGTCGGCGGGCGGGGCGAACGGGTCGGCCTTCTTGCCGATGAGCTTCTGCGCCTCGACAAGCGCCTTGTAGGCGTCTTCAGGGCTCTTGTACTTCTCCAGGGCCTTCTCACCACGCAGCGACTCAGGACGCCAGTCCTGGGCCTCCTGGGGGGCGGCAGAGGTGTCCTGCGTGGCCTGGGCTGCATCAGCCCCAGCATCAGCAGCTGCAGCGGTTTCAGGCGCGGTGGCGGCGGCGGTCAAAAGGGTCTGTTCTTCAGACATTGGTCTGTTCTCCCTGCTCGGCCATGGCGCGCCTGGCGCCCTGGGTGTCGAGCATGTTAAAGATGTGCAGGGCCATTGAACGCGCACCCTCATTGAAGGCGGCACGCATCGGGTCTGTGTTGAATGTGGGGCTCATCAAGCGGCCCTTGGCGTACAGGTCTTGCAGCACGGCCTTGCCCGCTGCGCCGTCGAACACTACCTGGTATTGCTTGCGGATCGTCTCCTGTGTGTCGGTCATCCCATCGCCCCCATGACAGCGGTCAGGCCGTTAGGCTTCGTCATGTCCGCCTTACTGGCAGTCGCCGCCGTGTTCGCAATGGCATCAGCCTCGGCAAGCGCCGTCTGCGCCTGCACCTTCTTCGCACGCTGCTCACGTATAGTCTCAACGTCACGCTTGCTGCGCTTCACGTCCGCAGGTGCACCGGAGGCGTCGAACATGTGGGCCGCAATCTTGTCCGGGTCAAAGTTGTCTGGAATCTCCTCAAAGCCCGGAATCTGCGCAGCCGCCATTGCCTGTTCCATAAGCACGTTCAAGCTCGTGATGCCCGCCTGCTTCTGCGCCTGCGTGAGCGGCCCGGTGTAGTAGAACTTGATATTGCGCTCAGTGTAGCCCTCAGGCATGGGCGGGATAACGCCCTCACGCATCAAGATAGCCAGAACGCGCCGAATCTGCGGGGTCAAGTCCTCGCTCTGCGCCCTGCCGAGCACAGCGGCCAGCGTCTTCCAGCGTTCGCTGTACTTGAGCTGCGCCTCGGTGGCCGTCATGTTCGGGCGGCTTGAGTCGTCAAACTGGTTTGAATAGAACCACTCACGCACGGCGTTCTGACGCGCCTCAACCATCATCGCCACGGCGTTCAGGTCAGCGTTAAACGGAAGCGCCTCAATCTTGTCCTGCGTCCCGCTGCGGTAGTAAGAGATGCCACCAGGGCCGGAGTTGATAGGGCCAAGGAAACCGTCGTCAGGAGCCAGGAGCGCCGGGTCGCCCATTCTATCGGCGATGACAGTGGCGCTCTTCGCCATAGCGTACAGCACGCGCACGTCAGCCAGCGCAGGCAGGGCAGCACCGCGCCCGTACGTCTCGCCAGCGCCCTTATCCCAGCGTGGGCAGGAATACGGGAACTCGTTATAGCCCTTCTCTTCCAGGATGTTCTTGCTCTTGAACTCCATGTAGACGCAGGCGAACGGCATCGCCTTATTGCCCTTGGCCTTGGGGCTGATGTCGGAACGCGGGTACGTGCAGTGGAGAATCTCCACCTCAGTCTCCGGCTTGTTCTCGTCCATAAGGTCGCGCACTTCCTTGCTGACCCTCGCCTCGCCCCACTCCTGCACCATCTGCCGGGCAGTCATCTTGTACTTGCGGTACACCGTGTCCACAACGCCGCGTGCAGACTCGGAAATGTACACCTCCGCTAGCGGGATAGCGCGCACACGGATGAGGCTTTCGTCGTCGGCCTCGGTGTACTTGCAGGACATGCCAAACAGGCTTTCGCACTCGATAGCTTCAGCGCCCGCAGTGTAGAAATTCGTCTCTTCATTGGCGAACACGTTAAGCATGATGTCGGTGGCTTTCGCCGCCCATTCCTTAAACTCGTCGCCCTCGCCGCGTTCGTTGCGCATGTCGCGGAATCCCAGGCCCAACCAACGTTCGGCAGGGTTCATGAGCATCCCGAACACGCGAGCGTCCATCATGCCCTTGGCGCTTACGGGTGTGCTGTCCCAAATAAACTCGTCGCCAGCTTCGCCCGGCTGCACGTCCGTGCCAAAGCCCAGCCCCTGCATAGGCTGAAACATTTGCGCCAGCTCACGCCAGGTGTCTTCGTATTTGCTTCGGGCAGATTCCATGCCCTTGAAGCGCAGTAAAAGGAGTTCAGCGGTCTCCATCGCTTAACCCAGCTTGCCCTTAAGGCCGCTCTGCTCCGTCTGCGCCAATTCGCCAGTACCCTGCACCGCACCGCCGCTAGAGCCCTTGAGCTTCTTCAGGCGGACGGCCTCGATGTCGCGGGCCTCGTTCGCCTTAGACACGGCCTCGGCACGATCTGCCGCCAACTGCTGCGCCTGCTCTGCCTCGCGCGCGGCCTGTTGCGCTGCGGCCTGTGCCGCTGTGTCCACTTTCGGCGCAGACGGTGCGAAGAATCCACCCATTAGCTTGCCCTCCTGAGACTGTATCTGTTGTTCGTGTGTGCGGGGCGGGGCGAGCTAATGGCGCTCAGGCTCCTTTGCCTGTGCCCTACCGCCAAGTATCTGAACGCGTCCGATGCGTGGCTTGTCCAATCGTGCAGCGGGTGCGCCTTGAAGTCGCCCATCTTGTCATTGAACTCACGCCGATAGTGCCGCAACGCCTCAAGGCCAACGCTGCACTTCTCCCTGTCGAACCACGCCTTTGTAAGCACGTTGCGCACGGCCTGAATGCCGTCAGCCATTGGCAGGTTGGGCGCCGTGTCGAAGCGTATGCCAAGCTCCCGCGCCGTCTCTAGGCGGCTCTTGCCGCTCCCAAGCTCACGCACGGCTATGTCGTGCGGCGCGATATGCCCACCGTAGTTGTAGCCCTTGTCCGTCAGTACCTGGGCATAATGCGGCAAACCCTCGCCCCCAGCCTCGTAGTAGTCAATCACTCGGAATGCGCCACCACGCTCCACTTGGAAGAACCAGATAGACGTGCTATCGCTCACACCCAAGTCCCACGCCGTGTAGACGGGCAGCGCTGGCTCGTATGGCACATTGCAGATGCGCCCATCTCTCTCCGCCTGGTCAAGCTGCCGCGAGTAGTACGCGCCCTTGATTGCGGCAGAGAATGAACATTCCAACTCCTGCTCGTATTCGTCAGGGTCCATCTCTCTGCGAAGCGCCGCGAGTTCATCAGGGTCGATGATGCCCGTCTCGCTGGCCTTGAACATGGCGGCGTACCACTCGGGGTCGCCTAGCGCACGCTCATACAGCGCACAAAATTCGTCTCTGCCCTGAGGAGTACCGATGAACAGCGCCCACCCCTTGCGGTCCGACAACGCCGGGCGCAGGATCTCCGTCCACATGCGCATAGGCATCTGCGCCACCTCATCAAGCACCACGCCGTCAAGGTAGATACCGCGCTGGCTGTCGGGGTTGTCAGAGCCGAGCAAGGTCACACGCGCCCCGTTGGGCAGGTCACAGCGCAACTCGCTTTCGTTAAACTTCACACCCGGTATGTTGCCAGCGTAATACCGCAGGTAATCCCACGCCACGGCCTTGGCCTGCCGATACAGCGGGGCGAAATATGCAAAGCGCGGGTTAGGCTTCTGGCAGCGGGCAGCCGCTATAATAAGCGCGTTGATGGACAGCACCGTCTTGCCGAAACGCCTGTGACACACCAAAACGC
>Ga0310040_1000481_pt1 | contig 37162 bp, 22 predicted proteins | sample EPASupsiteHSE623_FD_200237 | JGI IMG/M metagenome (GOLD analysis project Ga0310040, IMG submission 200237) | Bioremediated contaminated groundwater from EPA Superfund site, New Mexico - Sample HSE6-23 (v2) (version 2) | ecosystem: Environmental > Aquatic > Deep subsurface > Groundwater >... | reverse complement strand
AATTTCGGCTGATTTCTTCTCGTTCGGATAGATTTAATCTGTTGTACGTTTTCATCGCAACTCCTTTCTTCTGCTATTTTAGCAGATTAAAGTGTTGCGTTAGGCTCTTGAAGCAACTGTGTCCCCGAGGAACGAAGTCTATGGAATGTATATATAGTTATCGGAAGCAGTATGTCGCGAAATCTATATAGATAAGTCAATTCTGAATATTCGCTTGTTAATCATTATTTAAAGTCTTATAATGGGGACATTTCAGACAGAACTCTCTGATTAATATGAGGTTAGACGGACCCGGTCCCGGTTAAAAGGTGGGTTTTTAATGTTATCTAAAGACGCTCGGCCGCAGGATACAATAAGGCATATACGCGCCATACTGAAGAAAGCAGGATTCAATATTGAGGTTTGCTCTTGGAAACATCCTGTGCCGTATGTGTGGTCGGTGCATGTCAGGGTGCGTGAATGCCGCCGTATTTTTGCCAACGGTAAAGGATTGTCCCGTGATCTGGCGCTTGCCAGCGCTCTGGGCGAACTTATGGAGCGTATTAATACCGGGTATTCCTGGAGTGATTATTCACTTCTTGATTTTAGCCCGGAGCAGGATTTTGTTTTCTTTCCAGAAGAAAAATGGTTTTGCATTGACGGTAAGCGTTTGCCTTCGATGATCCTGAATAAAGAGTTGCGCGATTTCTATGATCCTACAGGGGAGCTTTCCGCTTACGACTTGGTTTACCGGGTGTCGGCCGGGCTGCGGGAAGGTATATGTGCGATACCTTTTACGCGCGTCTCTGACGGGGAAAAAATTTACTTTCCATTAAACCTTTTGGATAACCTGTACGCAAGCAATGGTATGGCCTCTGGAAATACGCCGGCCGAGGCGCGCGTCCAGGCGCTCTCCGAGATACTTGAGCGCTATGTTAAGTATAAAGTTATTCGTGAAGGGATCGCTTTGCCTTTGATACCGGAGCGTTGTTATATTTGTTATCCGGAAGTGACGGAAGCGATAGCGGCCCTGAAGCAGCGGGGCTTTACCGTAACGCTCAAAGATGCTTCGCTGGGCGGCAGGTATCCGGTGGTCAATATTGTCCTTGGTGAGCGTAATTCAAAAAGATGTTTTTTGTCCTTCGGCGCGCATCCTTCTTTTGAAACCGCGTTGACCCGCACGCTCACGGAACTTCTGCAGGGCCAGGATCTGGGGCGTTTTCGCGGATTGCAAGAGCCCTGTTCCAGGCTTAGCGAGGCTGCTGAACATTCCAATCTGGAGATGCATTTTATAGATTCCAGCGGTTTGGTTCACAAAAGATGTCTGAATAAGAAAGCTGATTTTAAGTTCTATTATGTGAATTGCCGGGGGACGCGTAAGGCTGAATTGGAATATCTGTTATCTATCTTCAAGAAGGCGCGCCGTGATGTTTATATAGCGGATTTCCCGGAGAGCGGTTTTTATGCCTGCCGCGTTTTGGTGCCCGGGATGTCCGAAGTGTATTCAGTAGATGATCTGGTTTTTGCGAATAATAACCGCGGCGCGGAGATCTGCAGACAGATTCTGCGTCTGCCGGCCGCCGGTAAGAAAGAGTTGGAATATTTCTTGCGTGAATTGGACTCAAAATATATAGGTGACAACCAGTTTATTCCTTATGTTTCCGGTATTGCTTTTGACAAGGGCAGCCCCTGGGAGGAGATGTGTTTCGGTGAATTGCGGATGTTAGTTCAGCTTGCCTTAGGCAGGACGCAGGATGCCGCGAAGCAGCTGCGCTGGTGTTTTGAGAGCGGCAATCTAAGCCCGGAGGTTGAGCAACTTTATAAGTGTCTGGCGTTTGTTCTTGAAGATAAACTGCCGGGCCGTGATATTCCGCGTATTTTTGCTGCCGGGATTATTTCTAAAGCCGTGCAGTTAGCACGCGGCAGGCGCGTATTTGCCCGTCTTTTTGACAAACGGGGGAGGCCGAGTGGTGTGGGCGCGCAGCGTAAGATCACCGCTTCTTTTCTCTTGGCGCGTAAAATGCGGGAGCGTAAATTATGAGATTAAGTCTTTTTGTAGCTAAGAGCGGTTATGCCTCGCGCCGTAAAGCGGACATTCTTATCGAGGATGGTCAAGTGGAGGTCAACGGCGTGGTGGTGCGCGAGCCTTATTTTCAGGTAGAGCCGGAAGATAACGTTAAAGCCTGCGGGAAGAAGCTCACTGTCAGCGAAAAAATATACCTGGTATTCAATAAACCTGAAGGAGTGACCACTACCCTGCAGGATAAATTCGCCGAGAAAAAGGTGATGGATTTTCTTCCCCGGAAATTCAACGGCGTATTCCCTGTGGGCAGGCTGGATAAAAATTCTTCCGGATTGCTGATCCTGACAAATGACGGAGATTTGTGTTACCGGCTTACGCATCCGAAATTCTCCGTGGAGAAAGAGTATCTTATCCGTGTCTGCGGATCTATGCCGGATAATGTTTCTCTCCTGGCCAAGAAGGGCATTGTTGATGAAGGGGAGCATTTGAAAGCGAAGTCAGTGAGTGTGATCAAACGCGATAAACAGTCCACTGTCTGCGTGGTGGTTGTTTGTGAGGGAAAGAAACGGCATATCCGCAGGTTATTAGCCGGTTTGGGGTTCCCGGTAATGGAATTGAAAAGAATAAGGATAGACCGGCTGCTCCTGGGGGATCTGAAGCCGGGAGAGTATCGGATAATTTCTAAAGAAAAGATCACGTCAGATTAACCTGGATTTATTCTCCTACGCAGAAAACCCCAGGCTTAAGCCTGGGAATGAATGCGCAGGGTGAACGGAAAGGTATCGCTGAACAAAGAGAGTAACTGTTTCGGAGGAATTTAGCTCAAGCAGTAGAGAAACCCCGGGCGCCTGTCCTGAGCAAGGTCGAAGGATTAGCCCGGGGAGCTTCATTATCCTAATTTATAAAGTTTTACTCAATACCCACAACTCTGTACTTTATGCATTCAGTTCTTTGGGGACACTTCTGACGGAACCAACTGCAGCACTAAGAGTAAAATGGACCAGGTCCCGGTTTGAGGGCGGAGGGAGGGCGCGATGGCAAAGAAAATAGTGGTTCTTAACGGCAGTCCCAAAAAGAAGGGCAATACCGCGGCGCTTGTGGAGTGGTTTAGCGAGGGGGCGCGTTCCAAAGGCGCCGTTGTCGAAGTTGTGCCGGTCGCGTTCCTGAAATATAGTTCCTGCGGCTGCGTATCCTGCCGGGCTTGTCAGAAAATTAAACAATATGAATGCGTGATAAATGACGACGCCAAGTCTGTGCTTAAGAAAATGGCGGAAGCGGACGCGGTCGTCTTTGCCACGCCGCTGTATTTTTACGGCCCGAGCGCGCAGTTAAAAGTGATCATCGACAGGATGTTCTCGCTTTATAAATGGGATAATACAACCGATACCTTTGAGACCCCGATGAAGGGGAAAACTATGGTTTTGTTGTTGAGCGCTTACGAAGACACCGGTCTGCGTCTGGTTGAGAAGTCTTTCCGGCTTATCGCCGATTACAGCGGTATGGGATTTAAGTCACTGCTGGCGGCAGACGCCGGAGAATCCGGAGATATTCTGAAGTTGAAAGGTATCCGTGAAAGAGCTTTGCGTTTAGGCCGTTTTATCGCGCGTTGATTTATTCTCCTACGCAGAAGACCACACGGGATGAATGCGGCGCAGGATTGAGCAAAGAGGTGGACTGCTTCGGAGGAATTCCGCTTAAGTAACAAAGAAACCCTGGGCGCCTGTCCTGAGCCCTTCGACAGGTTCAGGGTCAACTTCGCCGAAGGATTAGCCTAGGGAGCTTCATCCGTCTTCGCAAGATAGCGGCGGGTTAGGCAGAGCGGGGTTCGATCATTTATTAGATATAGATTGGATAATTCCTTCCACCTTTTCCTCAAATCCCGCCTCTGCAAAATCAGGGATCGCTTTTTGCAGTTCGTCTTTGAAGTCAGATTGCAGCCATTGGAAGTTCATATCGTTCAGTTCTCCGGAAAGCTGGAAGTTAAAATTCAGGATAGAGATCTTTTTATTCAATAGGTTTAAAAGAGGAGTGAATTTAGGAGATCCTTTAAGCAGCGCCCGGGGAAAGGAAAGGGCGATTTTGCTGGAAACCGTATCGGCTTGAGCGAGTTTGAAATATCCGCTTAGTTTGACGTTATCCGAATCCAGGCGCATATTGGTCAGTCCGGCGCCGTCTTTATCCACCAGGAAATTTATGTCGGCCGTGCGAAAAACCACTTTATTAAGCGCCGGCAGCGCGAATAGATCGGCAAGCCAATTGAAGAAACTGAAATTTTCCAGATATCCGTCGCGTATATGCATATCTCCTTTGAATATCATCTGCGGATAGTTGATAAAAGTCATCCGGCTGGATAGTTTTCCGTAAACCTTGGAAAAATGGATAAGGATTTCGTCCAGTTTATTTGCGTCCGCGTTTTCTATCCCGGCAAAGGCGATGATGACCGGAGTATAGCCCTTTAAGCCTACCCGCGCGGTCCCTTTAAGGGTGCCCCCGTGAAATCCGGAGGAAAACGCGACGATCCCGGCGTTTTTTCCTGCCGGACGTATCTGGGCGCGCAGGTCATTAAGGTTTATAGTATAAGGATTAGCGCTGGTCAGGCAGAACAGTCCGAGTTTAGCGGCGTTTATGTCCCAAAGATGCGTTTTTGCCGGGATGACCGCCAGATCTATCAGTTGCAGGCGCGCGCTTTGCATAGGGAAAGGTTCTTTCTTCCATTCCGGGAAATCTATCTCCCCCGAACCGTTCACGAGCAGGGAGTTGTCTTCCCGTAAAATAAGAGAAGCGTCCAAGGTGATATTTTTCAAGGAATCCTTGCCCATATTCTTGAATCCCCTGAAAGCCGATTCCATTTTGAGGCCGCAGGTATAAGGCCGCGCGAGCGACAATCCGGCTTTTATTTTTACCGGGTTATTGTTGATCGAGAAATTCAGCCTGTTTATTCCGATATGCGGGAAGTCGAATTGGAGCAGGGAATCGATGTCGAGAATGAAGATATTATCCGGGGTGTTTTTATCTATGATGCCGTTGTTGTTGATAAAAAGGAAACCTTTCAATTCCGCGGTTTTTGCGCTGATCCTGCCCCATATTTCTCCGTCGAGAGTGCGGTTGGCGAACTTGAATTTTTCCACGTTCATCCATCTGTTCTCCGCGGAACCCTTTAATTCGAACGTGTTCTTGTCTATACGTCCGGAAAGAATGAAAGAATTACCCCGCATTGTAAAGATTGAATCGGCGTTTAAATGAAAAAGCGCAGTATCATCTTTTTTGCAGAGCAGATCGCCCTCTTTAAGTGAGAGAGTAATATCCTGACCGGGCGCGGAGAAGATAAAGTCCAGGATCATCCGGTAATTCTCTTCGGCCAGCAGGTAAACACGTTCGCAATCGATGCGCGGACGGAAACAGCGCAGAGAGGTTACCCGGAAGTCTTTTTCCCGCAGCAGGCGCGGCAGTGAGAATGTAATGTATGTTTCCGGAATGAAGATTATCTGATCGTCAGCCTCCGCCGTTTTTCCGTGGATAGCGGTGTCCTTAAATATCAGCAGATTTGGAGGCAGGTAATAGACGGCTTTAAAACTTACCGGCAAAGGGGAAAGGTTGTTCAGTCTTTCGGAGATATTATGTTTATATACGGCGAGGAGCGAATTGGGAATGATCAGCAGAACAACGGTCAGGAGACAACCGGCAATGATGAGCAGATTTCTTTTAATAGAGGACCTGCTCTTGGAGTTTTCCATCTATAAAGAATTCCAGTCTGTCCACGTAATGCGTTAACCGGTAATTTATACCCGTCGGAGATCTGAATTTATGTTCTTTTGATTTCTTAAAGATCAGGATCACCCGTTCCCAGTTAAGGATCTGTTTCTTTAATTCCGCTGCCAGATCTGTCTTTCCCGCGTCTTTTGCCATCTTGTAAATGTAAAAGAGAGCGAAAGGTCTCATCTTGGAGTCCGGATATTGGGTGAGCAGATTGTCGAACGCCTTGAAGGAGTCATTGTAGTCGGAGACCGAAAAATAATATTCTCCCAGCGCGAATAATGCTTTTTCGCGGTATTGAGAATTGGCGTCATGTTCCACAATATCGCGGAAATGCATAAAAGCGAATATCTTGTCTCCGGCTTTTGCGGCTTCCACTGCCTTGGAATATTCTTCATATCCGGCAAAGGACACCCCGGAATTAAAGATCAAGATTAATACGCCAGCCAGTGCCGTCAAAAAAACTATTTTTTTCATGCGTTTATTTTACAACTAAAGTATTATTCTGACAAGGTTCATTTATATTATGCTTCCGGAGTCGGCGAATTATTAGCTTGTGGCCCGGCGTTCAAAGCCTTATAATAAATCCTTCAGAATTATCCAGGAGCGTTTTTATCTTTCAGGAGGGCCGGCGTATGGAAGAAGCAAAGCAAAAGTGGTATTTCAGGAAATCGATATTGGTATTGGTTTTTCTTTCTGTAGGTCCTCTGGTGCTTCCTTTGATCTGGATAAATCCCGGGTTCTCCAGGAAACTAAAGATAACTTTAACCGTTGTCATCCTGCTTTTGAGTTATTTAGCCGTGACGATGACTATGCGTTTTGTTTCCGGCTTGAGGGAAGAGTTCCAGCAGATCATTCAACAAAGCAGTTAAGCCGGCTCCGTCGGCACGATACGGCCAGGAATATTCCTCTTTTAGTCCCATCGTTCAATTGTTCCCGATTTGCCTTGACAAAGCAACAGCATAGTATATAATTTCGGCGACGAGAAAAGATGATCGATAAAAAGTGAGGTCGGTTATGGAAGAATCGGCGTATCAGATCCAGGCGGATTTTGTCAAGGCGCTCGCGCATCCGGTGAGATTACAGATAATAGAGACACTGGAAAAAGGCGAGCAGAATGTGGGCAGCATCGCGAAAGCGTTACATCTTTCGCAGCCGGCGCTCTCGAGGCAGTTGACTGTTCTCAAGGAGAACGGGATACTCGGATGCCGCCAGCAGGGGCTGTCGAGTTATTACAAGATAGAGGATGAGGATATTTTTAAAGTATTGAAATCCCTAAGGTCTTTTCTATATAAGAAACTCAAAAAAACAGAAGGCGTTTTAAAAAGCCTTCAGCGCGAATAGAACGCCTTGTTTATGAATCCCGGATAAACAATCCCGCGGATAATTCTCGTTGACATATCCGTTCTGCGGCCATAAAATCATATAATATACGGCAAACAATCCGGTTACAGCTTGGCCATCCTATCCATATATGTCCAATTTTAAGAGATACTTTCTAACGGGTTTGTTGATCATCCTGCCGCTTTTCATCACTTTTTATCTTCTGTTCTCGATCTTTGTTTTTATCGACGGCGCCTGCGGCACGTTGATCAACGCTATCTTAAAGCGGTACCTGGGGTTTGCGGTGCCGGGGTTAGGATTCATTATCGGTTTATCGGTGATCTTTTTCACCGGGTTCCTCGCCACCAATTTTCTCGGTAAACGCCTCCTGCATCTGTCCGAGCGCTGGCTGATGAGATTTTCTTTTATCCGGCAGATCTATTCTCCGATAAAACATATTATTCATTACGTAGCTTCACGGGAGAAGCCGTCGTTCAATAAAGTGGTTTTATTGGAGTATCCTTCAAAAGGGATATGGACGCTGGGGTTTGTTACCAACGAGCATTTTGAAAAGGCAAACGCGGCCACAAGCAGCGACCTTGTCGCCGTATACATTGCCAGCACGCCTAATCCTTTTACCGGTTATGTCGTGCTTGTTCCGCGGTCCGGGCTGCAGTCTTTGGATATTACGGTTGAAGAGGGGATGCGTTTGATAGTTTCCGGAGGGATAATTATCCCCGGCGGAAAAACGGACGGCCCGGATGCGGTAGAGCAACAGTCTAAGAATTAAATATGCGTATAACAGCCGCACTCACCGCCGGTCTTTGCTGCGCCGTTTCCGTCCTTTGTTTTTTAAATCCGGTCGCTTACGCTTATGATTGGAAAGTCCTTCACGAACAGGCCGATACCCTGGATTCAGCCAAAGCTGAACAGGCGGTGGCGGCGCGCGGGGCGCGCGCGGAGGATCAATATATCCTCGGGCTTGTTTATCTGAACGAACATAAAGACGCGCAAGCCGGAGGGGTGTTCGATAAGTTGCGCGCGCTGGACCCCAAGGCTGCGGAGTTCATCTGGGGTAAAGCCGAAGTTTTACGGCGCGGGCATAATACTCTGGAAAGCCGGCGGATGCTGGAAGAGTTGATCAAGGCCGCTCCGGATTATGCCCCGGCATACAACAGTCTGGCTTACATAAAATATACCCTGATGGATTTTCAGGGATCGGTGGCTTTGGCCGGAAAAGTGATCGCAATGGGCCGGGATAAAGTGGATTTGAGCAATTACGTCCGGGCGTATTTGCTGGTCGCCGGCGGTAAAGGAATGATGGCCCATTACGGAGGGCCGTTCTCGAAGATAGTCAACGGCACTGCCGTATTCCCCAATCTCAAGAAAGCCGAATCATTGCAGCCGGATTCCCCGGCTGTTTTATTCGGCCTCGGCAGTTTCTATTTTCTTGCGCCGGTAGTCGCCGGCGGTAACCGGAAGAAGGCGTTGGAATACCTCCAGAGGGCGGTGCGCGCCGACCCGTTATTTGCCGACGCTTACGTCAGGCTCGCGCAGGCGCACCGTGTTTTGGGGGATAAGAATAAATACGAAGAGTATTTCGCTAAAGCTTTGCGGATAGACCCGGAAAATATACTTGCCTCTGATGAGCGGAGCGGTAAATGCAGGTTTGTCTGTATCAGCCTGGATAAGTAAATCTGCGTCCGGTAAGGCCGCGGGGATTTTTTTCTGAAAGGAGAAACAGGATGCGTTTAAAAATAGTGGTACCGGTGGTTTCGTCTATTATCATTGTTTGCGGATGCGCTTCCAATAAGACGAGGGTAGCGGAAGGGACGCTTATCGGCGGAGTATTGGGCGCAGCTGCCGGAGGTATTATCGGACACCAGAGTGATCGCGGTTCCGAAGGCGCGCTTATAGGAGCGGTAGCCGGAGCAGCCGCAGGTGCCGCGGTAGGCAGCCGGATCGAAAAGCAGCCGGAGCCGGCGGCCGCGCAGCAGACTGCCGGACAGCCTGCGCAGGAACGACAGCCGGAGGCCGCGGTCCAGCCGTCCGTCACAGTAAACAATCCTTCAGCAAATCCTAATCAGATCACTACCGCGCAGATAGTTTCTATGGTCAAGCAGGGAGTGGACGATAAGGTGATAATCGATAAAATCCTGCTTAGCGGTTCGCGCTACAACCTTTCCGCGGAGGAGACCGCTTCTTTAAAAACCCAGGGGGTCTCACAGGTGGTCATCGATACAATGCTTAGAAAATGATTTTTCTTGTGAGGCTGTTGGGGAATGCCGGCGAGGCGGGTTTATGAATATGCAGAGTGCAGTAAAACCGGTTAGTTCCGCCGAGGCAAGGAAGATGGATCTGCACGCTTACGGCAGTCTGGGCATTCCGCCTTTAATATTGATGGAAAATGCCGCGGTCTGGATACGCCGGCAGGCGTTGTCTATGCTTGCGGAGGAAAGTCCGGTATGCGTATTCTGCGGTAAGGGAAATAACGGCGGCGACGGATTTGCCGCGGCCAGGCAATTGCTTTGTTCCGGGAGACGGGTAACTGTTTTTATGGCCTCCGGAATCGATGAGGTGCGCGGCGAGGCCGCGGAAAATTTGTCGGCATTACGCAGGATCGGCGGCTGTCCGGTGTTTGCGCCTGGCGAAAAAAGGCCGGATTATATACTAAAAGCAGCGCGTTCAAGCGGGTTGATCGTTGACGCATTACTCGGCACCGGAGCCTCCGGACAGATGCGCGGCGTCTATGCCGGGATGGCCGGGATCATAAACGGCGCCGGTGTTCCCGTGCTTTCCGTGGATATCCCTTCCGGGCTCAACGCCGATAGCGGGGAAATAATGGGTGTTTGCGTGAAGGCGGCGGTAACGGTCACATTCCCCGCCCCCAAACGCGGAATGTTTTTGGGCAGGGGGCCTGCAGTCTGCGGAAAGATAGTTGTCCGAGACCTCGGTGTTCCTCTTTCGGCGCTGACAGCAAAGGCGGGTATTCATTGATAAATGATCCTGGAATAAAAAGTTGTTTTTCTTTCGCAGGGAAGTTCCGGTTATATCCGGCGGCGGCCTTTTTATGCCTTTCTTTGAGCGCATTGTTCCTGGCTTCCTGCGCGAGAGTGCAGGAGTATCAGCCGGGGCGCGCTATGCCGGTAACTCCCGGTCAGCGGGTCATCCTTCCCAGGCAGGATATTACGCATATCGTCGGCCCGGGGGAAACTCTTTGGCGCATCAGCAAGATGTATGATGTGCGTATGAGCGATATAACCGGCGCGAATGATCTCTCCGCCAAGCCGGTCCTGAAGATGGGACAGCGTTTGCTTGTCCCGCGGGCTGCGCCGGTGAAACCTATAATACCTTTGTATCCCACGCGCAAGTGGAAATATATCATAATTCATCACAGCGCTACCGAGGAAGATAACGCGCTTTCGTTGTTCCAAATGCATTTACGCCGGGGATTCGACAACGGCCTGGGGTATGATTTTCTGATCGCTAACGGAACGCGCGGTAAAAAAGACGGGCAGATAGAAGTGTCGCCGCGCTGGCTGAAACAGATGGACGGCGCCCATTGTAAAGCGTCGAATATGAATTCGCGCGGTATCGGGGTCTGTCTGGTGGGGAACTTCAGCCGGGACGGCCTCGGAGAAGAACAGATGGATTCGCTCGTATATACGGTTAATATCCTGCGGAAATATTATTCAATACCCTTGAAGAACATTATGGGGCATGGACAGGTCCCCGGAGCGAGGACGGAATGCCCCGGGAAATACTTTCCGTATAACGAATTTTTCTCGCGGCTTAGATCAGCTGGAAGAGAGAATTAGTCTTAGCTGTAAAATCAGGAAGAAATCCCATCGTAATAGGAGGCGGCTATGCAGATTGAATTTACTAAAGAACAGTTGGCTGATCTTGTTAAAGTCGTGTATCTGGGGAATTGGGTAATAAACGGCGTGCGGCTGCAAAGCGAACGCGTCAAGCAATTCGACGAGCTTGAACAATTGATATATGCGCAGGCCGCCAAGAACGGCCTGGAGAATTATGTGGAGTTCGATGCTTCCTGCAAAGAATATTTTCCGAAAACCGAATTCGAGGAAAGCGGCGAGATCGACGGATATAAGAAAGCGTATGACGAAGAGACTTTCTGGGAAGGGTTGGTCGATAAGATGGCGAACCGCGACTTTATCGCCAAGTTCGGCGAAGAGGCGATAAAAAAGATGGATGATCACGAACGTTTTGAGAAGTTATACGAGTTCATAAATAAATACGAGGATTATTTCGAGTCCAGGGGCATAGACGGACTTAAAGCAGTGGATATGGATGATTTTTAACGGTAAATTATTTTACAATCGGTGATTTATGAAAGGAGTATTGCATAATGGATGCATTATTGAAGAAACTGCTTGAAGCTCCCGGTATATCCGGATACGAAAAAGAAGTCGCGCTTATTATGAAAGAAGAACTGGGGCGTATCTGCGATGAGTGCTTCCAGGACGGCTTCGGTAACGTGATCGCCAGGAAGGGGAGCGGTAAAAAGAAACTGCTGCTGGCGGCGCATATGGATGAAGTCGGCCTGCTGGTCAAGCATATCACTAAGGACGGTTATCTTAATTTTATCAAGATCGGCGGCATAGACGATAGGGTGCTGGTCAGCCAGCGGGTGATAGTCAAAGGCGCCGGCGGAGACGTAAAGGGGATCATCGGGTTAAAACCGCCGCATTTGCAGAAGGACGAGGAACGCAAAAAGCCGGTAAGTTATGAGGAGATGTTCATCGATATCGGCTGCGCTTCCCGCGAAGAAGCGCAGAAGATAGTCGCTGTGGCCGACCAGGTGGTTTTTGAACCGAATTCCGGAATGCTGGGAGGGGCTTTATGTTACGGCAAGGCCGCCGATGACCGGGTGGGGTGTTACGTGCTTTTGAAAGCTATGGAAAAAATAAAGGTGGACGCGGAGATCTTTGCGGTGGCTACCGTCCAGGAAGAGGTGGGTTTGAAAGGCGCGCGCACGGCATCTTTCCGGATCAACCCGGATTTTGCCCTTGCCCTGGATACCACCGTTTCCGGAGATACGCCGAATATCCAGGAGAGGGAGACCAGTCTGAAACTCGGCGCCGGCGCGGCGATCACCATTATCGAGGCCGCCGGAAGGGGGCTTATAGTCGGCGAGAATGTGCGTAATCTTTGCATAAACGCGGCCAAGAATAACGGCATAAAATATCAGCTGGATGTGGTGGAAGGCGGGATGACCGACGGGGCGATGATCTATATGAACAGAGAAGGAATTCCCACCGGTGTCTTAAGCGTGCCTTCAAGATATATTCATTCTTCGACGAGCGTCTTCAGTATGGATGACGTTAATTCGGCTATCGAACTGTGCGTAAAGATACTTGAGGCGGCCGCGTCGGGGATCTAAACCGGGTGAATGTAAAAAAAGGGGGGACGGTATGAAATTCCTCAAGAAATTGCTTTTATCCATATTGCTGTCGGTAGTGATATTTTTGGCGGCAATACTTTTATTGCGGAATATCATCGCCAAGAGCGCGCTTACCTGGGCGCTTTCCGCGGCCGGTTTGAAGGCACAGGTAGCGCAGGTCAATATCGGGATCTTTAAGCCGTATTTGCGTATCGCCGGTTTGACCGTGCGCAATCCCGCCATTGCCAAGGATGAAACGATGATCGACCTGCCGGAGTTCTATGTTGAATACAGCCCTGCGGACATCCTGAATAACCGCTTATTTTTCCCGCGGATGAGGGTTAATTTGAAAGAATTGGTCCTTACTCGCGATAAGAACGGGGTGTCGAACACGCAGCCCTTGGAATCTTTTATTCCCAAAGGAGGAGGGAAGGCTCCGCAGTGGCGTATTGACTTGCTGGAGTTGAAGATCGGCAGGATAATTTATAATGGTTATTCTCTGTCCGGTAAGACGATCAAATATGATATAAAACTGAACCTTGACCAGTCTTACCGCAATGTCGACAATCCGGCGAGGATCGGTTCGGACATCTTTTCCTCGTTTATGGGCCAGGAAGGAAAAGCGCTCTTTCAGGGAGTAAAAGGGACCGTTGAAGATACGGGTAAGGAAGCAGTCAACGCCGTCAAAGACACCGTTTCCGGGGCAGCGGAAGGTATAGGCACCGGGGTCAAGGATGTGGTCGGGGGAGCTGCCAAGGGATTCAAGGATTTGTTAGGGAAGTAAATTTATGCAAGTAAAACGAATACTTATTCTGGGCCATTCGAATATAGGCGATGTCTGCAGTGACTTGAGCGTGGTCGGGCCGTTGTCCCGGGCTTTTCCCGGGGCAAAGGTATCTCTTTTGACCTCTCCCAGGCTGCAGAGTCTTGTCAGCGGCTGCGGCGGTATAGACGAAGTTCTGGTTTTTGACCGCCACGGCAGGGATAAAGGGTTTTTCAGACAGCTTGCGCTGGTTTTATCCCTGCGCAGGCGCAGGTACGATCTGGTAGTGGTGCTTAAGGCCAGCCTGATGTTTGTTTTTCTGGGCGCGCGCAAGGTCTGGAGAGTCGGCAAAAAGGATATCGGCAGAAACAGGCATATGATAGAAGTTTATATGGAGCTGTTAAGAAAGAAGGGGGTGCCTGTAGTTAAACATAACGCGGTTGATTTCTCTTTTTCCAGGGAGGAATCGCGTTTCGCCGACGCTTTTCTCGCGCAGCGGAATATCCCTGACGGCGCCTGTCTGGTCGGTCTCTCCCCGTTCGCTAATTGGGGGCTTAAATGCTGGCCGGCGGAGAAATGGAATGAACTTGCGGAGATCATTTCAGGCAAACATGATATGATCCCTGTTTTATTCGGCAGGGCCGCCGGGGACAGTTTTTCCGAGGCGACGCTGAAACGATTGTCTCCCGGTATCGTTTCTGCCGTAGACAAGTGTTCGCTGCGCCAGTCGGCGGCCTTGATCGCCAGGTGCAAGGCATTCGTTTCCTGCGACAGCGGATTGGCGTACATCGCCGATAGTCTGGGGATACCGTGCGTTACTTTAAGCGGGCCGACCAATACGGATTGTTATTATCCGTATCTTTCCCCGGCCTTACGCGTTAAAAGCCGCCGGCCGCCTGCCTGCGCTCCCTGTATGAGGCCGACGGACAATTGTATACTTGACGATAAAGGGGTTCCTTCTTGTATGGGAGGGATCAGCGTCAAAGACGTCCTTGATAAGCTGCTCACGGCGGTTTCCGGGGAGATTTTGGTTGACAAGACTTCTCTACCTGCTTTATGATAATCCCTGTTTTGATCAAGGAAACGCAGTTCTTTTTGGTTTTCATCTCTAAGGAGGAGTAACGATGAAACGATTTTTGCTTTATCTGCTTAGATGGCAATTGAGCACGCCTATTCTTTGGCTTGTGGTCAAGAATATGGGGACGGGTATTGTAGCGACAGTGATCGCCAATCTTATAGGCGGCGTGATATTCTTCTGGGTGGATAAATTTATCTTTACATCCGCCGCTATCGAGGTCTGGCAGGTAAAAGAGAAAGGGAAGTGCGATAATTGCGGTAAAGAGGAGAATCTCTGGAGGCTGGTGCGGACAGTGAATTATGACCGTTCCAACGCCAAACCGGTTTTTCTTTGTAAGGATTGTTCACGTAAAAAACTTCTCGAACTACAGTCACGCGGGGTAAAAACTTCCAAGACAGACATAACCGGAGCCGTTTAAATGAAGAAAGAAATAAGTTTTGATTTTAATAATTTTATGAGTTTCAACGTAGGCAAGGACCACGGTGTCGTGCCCCGGGAATTGAAAGCTATGCTGCCGGAAGCCAGAAGGGCCCATGAGCATCTCTGCCGGGTGCTGGCGGATAAAGCAAGCAGAGTCAATTTAGGATTGGAATGGGCGATGCTGCCTTTTCAGAATAAAGTAGTGTTGCGGGAAGTCGAGGCATTTGCCGGAGAGATCGCCGCTAAATATGAAAACGTCATTTTTCTCGGCATCGGCGGTTCTTATTTAGGATTGAAGGCCGCGCAGGACGCGCTGCGCCCGCCGTATTATAATGAGTTTTCAGGGATACGCAAAGGCAGGCCGAGGATTTATTTCGAAGGCAATAATCTGGATCCGGATACGCTTTCCGTGCTTTTGTCCGGATTGAATCCTAAGAAAACCTTTGTCGTCGTCATCTCCAAATCCGGGGAAACCACCGAAACCAAGGCCGGGTTTGCCGTGGTGGAAAATTGGATGAGAAAAAACTGCGGTAAGAATTACGGCAGGCAGATCGCCGCGATAACTGATCCCAGCGGCGGCTCTTTGAGGGCGAAAGTGAATATCGCCGCGGCCAAAGACCCGTTAAGCTTCAGGAATTTTCCTTTATTGCATGGGGTGGGAGGCCGTTATTCGGAATTTAATATGGGATTGCTGCATTTGGCTTTAATAGGTGTTCCCCTTAAGCAATTGCTCGACGGAGCGGCGGATATGTATACCCGTTGTTCCGTGCCTGAACCGTCGGAGAATCCGGCTTATATGTACGCGTTGCTGCAGACGGTACTTTACCGCGGGAAAGGGAAGCGTATTTCCATATTGCTGCCTTTTTCGGAAAGCCTGCGCGCGACCGCGGATTGGTATTGTCAGCTTTTGGCGGAAAGCACGGGGAAGAAGTACGCCCGTAAAGTGGTGGTACAGGAAGGTAAGCCGGAGCAATGGCTGCGCGATACTTCCCGGGTTGTCAACGCCGGGCGTACTCCGGTGGCTGCCAGGGGGACTAACGACCTGCATTCTATCCAACAGAATAATATTGAAGGCGAGAATGATAAAACGGTCACCTTTATCCGTTTGGAAAAGTTCGCGTCCGATCTGCGCGTTTCCGGTACCGGTGATTTTCTTTCCGGGAAGACTTATTCGGAATTGATACACCTCGCCCAGGAAGCGACTGAATGGGCTTTGGTTAAAGAACAACGTCCTAATTGTACCATTACGCTTCCCCGGGCTGACGCCTATTCCTGGGGGGCGCTGCTCTTTTTCTTCGAGATGGCGACCGCCTTTGAGGGGGAATTATTGAATATCAATGCCTTTGACCAGCCGGGAGTGGAAGGGTATAAGGGGTATATGTATTATAAACTCAAGAAGCCGGGGATCTCGGAATCTATCAGCAGAGAGATCGAGAAAGCGCCTCTAAAGAAGCAACGCGAATTTATACTCTAACTTAAGAAGTATCAATTCAACTGCTTTTTCATCGATAGTATAGTTATTGACTTATTTCTTGTGAGGTATATAATATATTTATAAAAGTTTTGCGAAACTAATCTAAAACTCCTGCAATTATTTAAATTTCCTTCGGAAATTACATCTTCGAGGATTATTTTTGAGTAGAAAAAAGTCGGTCAAAAGCGGAAGAAGCCAATTCAAGTCTTATGTAGAGGATGTTAGCTTACAAAAAAGAGCGAAATATTCTTTTCTACTGGGGGAGGAATCAATGAAAAACAATAAATCCTGGATCTTGCGGTTTTTGTTAGTTGTTGCGTTCAGTATCTATGCCTGCGGTATTTTTATCGAGGACGGATGGGCTGAGGATCCTGTCGGGGGTTCTGATGGAGAGGTTATTTCTGCTTCAGACGTCGTTTCTTTAAAAAAGCCTTCTCAATTGGCTTCTGCCGCCGCCGCACAAACAACTCCGGTAACAATGCCTTCGGTCGGGGCTCCGGCGAAGAGCGACGCTAACGGTAATATTACATTGACTTTTATCAATGGTACCTTAGATCCCGCTGAATTAAGCAGTTTGGGCGCCAACGTAACCTACGACGGTAAGACCGAGTATTGGGTGCTCAACCCCGGAATGATCAGTTCCGACGGGACAACCATGACTATGCAGTTAGGCTCTGAGTTTAACGGAAAGACTATGCAATTCTCATTTGTCGCTAAAGATTTAGCGGGTAACCAGACATTGTTCAGTAATAGAGTAAGTGTTTTGATCGATTCCAGCGCCAGCAGTTTAGTCATACCGACCATCAGCGCACCGTCGTCAACCGACGTCAACGGCAACGTGACCCTTACTTTTACCAGCGGCACGCTTAAACCCACGGATATAACGGCACTTGGCGCGAATGTGACTTTTAACGGTAAGACCGAATACTGGGTATTAAACCCGGCGATGATCAGCGCGGACGGCAAGACCATAACTATGCAGTTGGGTTCCGAGTTTAACGCCAAGGTTATGCAATTCCAGTTTATCGCCACGGATAATAGCGGCAAGCTGACTTCGTTCAGTAATAAGGTGAGTTTTGTGGTTAATTCCAGCGCCAGCAGCTTAGTCATCCCGAACATCAGCGCACCGTCGTCAACCGACGTCAACGGTAATGTGACGCTCACTTTCACCAACGGGACGCTGAAATCCACGGATATAACTGATCTCGGCGCCAACGTGACTTTCGACGGCAAGACGGTCTACTGGGTACTTAACCCGTCAATGCTCAGCGCCGACGGCAAGACTATGACTATGCAACTGGGCTCTGAGTTTAACGGTAAAACTATGCAGTTCCAGTTTATCGCGAAAGATAATAGCGGTAAGCTGACCTCGTTCAGTAATAAGGTGAGTTTAGTCGTAGATTCCAGCGCCAGCAGTCTGGTAATGCCGAACATCAGCGCCCCGTCGTCAACCGACGTCAACGGAAACGTGACGTTTACCTTTACCAACGGCACGCTTAAATCCACAGATATCTCTGCTATCGGCGCTAACGTGACTTTTGACGGTAAGACAACATTCTGGGTGCTTAATTCCGGAATGATCAGCTCCGACGGTAAGACCATGACTATGCAGTTAGGCTCTGAATTTAACGGCAAAATCGTGCAGTTTGAGTTTATCGCTACGGATACGAGCGGTAAGTTGACTTCATTCAGCAATAAGGTGAGTGTTGTGGTCAACTCCAGTCCCAGCAGTCTGGTAATGCCGAACATCAGTGCGCCGTCGTCGACCGACGTCAACGGCAACGTGACCTTCACTTTTACCAACGGGACGCTTAAACCTGCGGATATAACGGCGCTTGGCGCGAATGTGACTGTTGACGGTCAGACGACATTCTGGGTACTTGATCCGGCGAGTATCAGCGCCGACGGTAAAACGATCGCTATGACGCTGGGGACGCAATATAACGGCAAGACTATGCAATTCCAGTTTATCGCCACTGATAATAGCGGTAAGCAGACTTCGTTCAGTAATAAAGTGAGTGTTCTGGTAAATTCCAGTGCCAGCACTTTGGTTATGCCGGCCATCAGCGCTCCGTCATCAACCGATGTCAACGGCAACGTGACCTTCACTTTTACGAACGGTACATTGAAGCCTACGGATATAACGGCGCTTGGCGCCAATGTGACCGTTGACGGCCAGACGACATTCTGGACGCTTAATCCGTCAATGATCAGCGCCGACGGTAAAACGATCGCTATGACGCTGGGGACGCAATATAACGGTAAAACTATGCAGTTCCAGTTTATCGCCACTGATAATAGCGGTAAGCAAACTTCGTTCAGCAATAAAGTGAGTGTTCTGGTAAATTCCAGTGCCAGCACTTTAGTTATGCCGGCCATCAGCGCTCCGTCATCGACCGACGTCAACGGCAACGTGACATTCACTTTTACGAACGGTACATTGAAGCCTGCGGATATAACGGCGCTTGGCGCGAATGTGACCGTTGACGGCCAGACGACATTCTGGACGCTTAACCCGGGGATGATCAGCACTGACGGTAAGACCATGGTTATGCAGTTAGGCACAGAATTTAACGGTAAGACTATGCAATTCCAGTTTATCGCTACGGATACGAGCGGTAAGTTGACTTCATTCAGCAATAAGGTGAGTGTTGTGGTCAATTCCAGCCCCAGCAGTCTGGTAATGCCGAACATCAGCGCTCCGTCGTCAACCGACGTCAACGGCAACGTCACCTTCACTTTTACCAACGGGACGCTTAAACCTGCGGATATAACGGCGCTTGGCGCGAATGTGACCGTTGACGGTCAGACTACATTCTGGGTGCTTGATCCGGCGAGTATCAGCGCCGACGGCAAAACGATAGCCATGTCTTTGGGTGCGCAATATAACGGTAAAACTATGCAGTTCCAGTTTATCGCCACTGATAATAGCGGTAAGCAGACTTCGTTCAGTAATAAAGTGAGTGTTCTGGTAAATTCCAGTGCCAGCACTTTAGTTATGCCGGCCATCAGCGCTCCGTCATCAACCGACGTCAACGGCAACGTGACATTCACTTTTACGAACGGTACATTGAAGCCTGCGGATATAACGGCGCTTGGCGCGAATGTGACCGTTGACGGCCAGACGACATTCTGGACGCTTAACCCGGGGATGATCAGCACTGACGGTAAGACCATGGTTATGCAGTTAGGCACAGAATTTAACGGTAAGACTATGCAATTCCAGTTTATCGCTACGGATACGAGCGGTAAGTTGACTTCATTCAGCAATAAGGTGAGTGTTGTGGTGAATTCCAGTGTCAGCAGTTTAGTTATGCCGAACATCAGCGCGCCCGCTGTTAGCGATGCAAGTGGAAAGGTGGTTTTTTCGTTTATAAACGGGACATTGAATCCTAACGATATCTCCGCATTGGGGGCGAATGTAACCTTTGGTTCCGCTAATACAGAATATTGGATATTGAATACCGATGAGATAAGTACGGACGGGAAGACTATTAGTATGTCTTTCGGCAGTCAATATGACGGAAAAACCGCGCAGATCGAATTTATAGCCAAGGATATGGCCGGTAAATCTACGGCGTTCAGTAATAAAGTCAGCGTATTGATCGACTCTAATCCTACCAGCCTGGTGATGCCGACCATCAGCGCTCCTTCCGGCAGCGATCCCAACGGAAATGTTGTTTTTACTTTTGTCGGCGGGACTTTAAAGCCTGCCGAAATAAGCGATCTGGGAGTTAATGTAACGGTCGACGGGAAGACCGAGTATTGGGCGTTGAATCCGGGAATGATCAGCGCGGACGGTACGACGATGTCAATGCGTATAGATAGCAAATATGACGGAAAAATAATGCAATTTCAGTTTATTGCCAAAGATTTAGCAGGTAAGCAAACGGCATTCAGTAATTCCGTCAACGTGCTGATAGATTCAAATCCCAGTAGTGTACTTATGCCCCAGATCACTACCGCCGCTAAGAGCGACCCTAACGGTAATGTAGTGTTCACGTTTACCAATGGGACATTAAAACCCGCTGAAATAACCGCGCTGGGAGCCAATGTTACCATTAACGGCGGTAACGTGGAATATTGGACATTAAACCCGGCTGATGTATTAAGTGCCGACGGCACTACTATTACTATGTCTTTCGGAGCTCAATACGACGCAAAGACAGTGCAGATAGAATTTACGGCTAAAGATCTATTGGGTAAACAAACCTCGTTCAGCAATAAAGTCAGCGTATTGATAGATTCCAAACCGAGCAGTCTGGTGATGCCGACCATCAGCGCTCCGGTAAAAAGCGATTCCAACGGTAATATTGTATTCAGCTTTACTAATGGAACCCTATTGCCTGCTGATATCAGTGAATTTGGGGCAAATGTTACCTTTGATAACGGTACAACGGAATACTGGATTCTAAATACCGGAATGATAAGCGTTGACGGCAAAAGTATGCAGATGCAAATCCCCAGTACCTATAACGGTAAAACTATGCAGATTGAATTTATCGCGAAGGATACTGCAGGGAAGTGGAGCATATTTAGCAATAAACTAAGCATATTGATAGATAATAGTCCGGTCTAGGAATTATCCGTATAAAAAACCAGAGGCGCCTAGGGGGATAGGCGCCTCTTATCTACCGTGGCCGGTAGGGGGTGTGTGTCGGTTTTTATTGAACAAAAAACCCTAAAGAGGTTTTCTTTAGGGTTCTTTGTTCGCCTCTTTGGCAGCGCAGCCCTCCATTACTTCCCGGAGCTGTCGCTTTGCGTCGCGGCATTACTGCCGTTTTGCCTTTTCAGTAGGTTTTCAAGTTCCATTAGTAAGTATAACACAAACAGTCGGTTTTTCAAGTTAGCCGCATTCTTTACGGCAGCTTATTTCCTAACACACTGGCAATAAATAGCTTGTGAGATGAACTTTTTTATCGCAAAGCATCCCAAAAGGATGTCTTTATGCTCATAAATGAAGCTCTCCGAGGTAATCCTTCGATGGTGGTAGAAAGGGCTTATTTTCCACTGAAAGTTTTTCTCTCCAACTAACCTTGACAAGCAACCCCCTGTAATATATACTTTATTAAAGATTTTCCTAATTTTGCTTTAACTAACAATTTATCTTCTGTGATTTTTTTTCTTCATTAGTGTGTCTTCTGTTACCCAATGACTAAAACGATTAAAAGTAACTTAGCCTGGAGATTTTGAATGAGATCATCTTATTGGGGAAAAATAAGCCTTTTTTCCCTTTTTTTCTTTATAAGTATTCTTTCCATTAGTGAAGCTAAAACTCCCCCTGCGAAATATCTGTATGAATATGGTGTGGCTTTTTATAATATGGGCCGCTATGACGAGGCTTTAACAGAATTCAATAAAGTCTTGTTATTGGAGCCTAATAATGAAAAAGCCAAGTTTTATATAAATGCCATTTTCGCTAATAAATTGGCACCTGCTTCCGCAAGGGCGGTTTCTGATATCCCGGAAGATGATTTAATGGTGCGTGAGTCTAAGATCAAAGCTGCTCTTAATGCCGATTTAGGATCTGCGCAACCCGCGGTTGAATCAGCCTCTACTACTGCGTCTAAAGCCGAACTTCACCCCCAAACACTTCCGCCTGCGCTTAAATCCAAGCCTAAAGAGGAGCCTGGTTTCACGGTCTCCGGAGAATTACAGCTTGCCGTGGGAGCAACATCTTCCGGAGAGGTGGAGTGGAACAGGGCAAATTTCGATTGGAACGAGAAAAACTGGCGGATACTTTCTCACGACGGATTCAATAACGGCATAAACACATACGACACGCGTATTTACGATAGCCTTAAGCTTATCCTGGACAGTCCCAAGAAAGATGAAGGATGGCTTTTTCACCTTAATCTCACCATAGATCCCTGGAGCTTTACCGGTAAGACCGATAAAGTTACGATTGCAGGCGCAGGCGGGGACGCGGCCGAGGTGGAGTTGAAGTATTGGGCTAACAGCGGATATACGATTAATACCAGTATAAACACGCTATATAACGGTGATGCTTTTTCTATCGCCGAACTCAAGGTAAAAGACGGCAAAACCGTTCCGACCACCGTGACGTCGACCTGGAGCAATAGATTTACCATACCGGAGATGAAGGTTGAATATACTTTCCAGCCGGTCAGGGAATTATGGTTTGATTATGTGAACGGAGATAATACCCGTTTCCGGGTATTTCCTATTGCGTATCAGGACCAGGCGTTAACTTCCGATGATCCGTTACAGTTGTCCAACCATCATATCTGGTGGGAGGCCAGCCCCTGGCTTAGCAGTTGGCAGCCGGGTAATTTGAACAGCGGCGCTTCTCCGGTGGATTTTAGCAAGGGATACTGGGATAATTCGCTTTCTTCTTACACCCGTGATAGCAACGGCTCTCCTTTGACCGGGTTAAGAGGGTTTTCCTTCAGCCATCAGGATCCGGAAGCTACTTCCATGGCCTGGACCGTAGCTTCGCCTAAGGATCTTTGGCAGGAATATTCAGAGGCCGACAATGTTTCCTCCGCTTTACGCGTTAAACAGCGGGTATTCGATAATCTCACATTAGGCACGACCTATACCTTTCGCGCCGGATTTAATTACGTTGATAAAGATCACAGCTTGGATAGTACCAACCATGTATTGGGGGTGGATAGTGACTTTCAGTTAATTGATGGATTGAAAGCTTCTTTACAGGCGGCTACCTCGCGTTCCGATTATGACCTTACCGGCGGTTCTTACAGGAGCGAATTGGAAGGGGACGCGTATTATTTCTCGCTTATTTCCCGGTATCCTGGTAAGGATTTGATGGAGTTAAAGAACGGTTACGATGAGATATCCCCGGAAAAAGGGGAAGATTTTATGCTTAAAGCCAAATTTTACGGGGCGCGTATGGATAAGGATTTTGATACGGCGTTATCTTCCTACCGGCAGACCCGTAAGGATTCTTTCTGGTCAAGACATTTGCATTTCCGCCGGCCGTTCCAATATTATTATACCGGTTTATATTCTCCTTCGATGAGTTGGAATGATATAAAGAATTACGCGATAGGAGACGGTATTGATATCGGCAGGCAGGTCTTGGGATTCAGGACCGAATTCTTCCTGGGAGACCACTTCAGCAATCTTTTTGACGTGCGCAACGTGCATAATACCGATAATAAATTCCTGGAAAATGTGTTCAGGGATGAGATAACCTGGCAAACTACCGATAAATTGACCACAAAAGCCCTTGTTTTATACCAGCATATGCCTGATACCACAAAAGGAGTTGATCCTTATATATATAATTCCCGTTCCGGCCGTTATCTGCTGAATAACCAGATCGAAGGCGGGGAAGACCCGTCCTTGAAAACCGGCTCTCTCGGCGCGGAATACGCGTTTACCGATTGGTTGGCGGTTAATGGAGTGTGGGAAAGGACCAATGATTATACTCTTGCCTATGATAACTTCCCGCAGGGCATATTGAACGACAGCAATAGATCTTACCTATATTATGACGAGGGACAGTTATACAGGGATTATCAGAATTGGCTATATGATCAGAATTTATTCCCGCAGCCTCCGTATTCATTCTATAATATATTCAAGACAGGGCTAAGGTTCAATCCCGCGGAGAATATGGAAATATACCTTGATTACACGCGTAACCAATACGCCATCGCCGGCCCGATATCCTCGGATATGAACCACATCGGATTTGAATTCGCGTATTTGCCTTGGAAAAAGCTCGGTTTCTATACCCGGTATGTTTATTCCCGCTGGAAGGACCTCGATCGGCTGCGCCAAGGCGACAGCAAGACCATCGGCCATCATAACTTCTTCAGCGAATTACGTTATATGAACTCTTCAGTTGATGAACTTGTCCTGCAGTTCGGTGAATGCGGCAGGACCGTTCTTTCCTCGATTGTATTCGATCCTTATGGAGGCAGTCTTTCCACTATCGATACTGAACATATCGTCCGCTTGTTCTACCGCCGCAAATTCTGATCCCGCGGCAGGCGCTTCCTGCATCCCTTCCTATATATAAGTATATTCTCAATAAGATAAGTTGCCATCATTGCGCAATGTTATTTTTGTTTGGCAGAACGAGGAGGGCATTGTAGATGTAATCCAATGGTGAATGGGGGATAATTGTAGGCAAGCGGAACCCGGTTTCGTTTTTTTACATATCCGTTTCTTGATTTTTGCGCGTCCTTCTTGCCACGTGTTTCGTTATTACTATGGGGGACACTTCAGACGGAACCTACTGCAGGATTAAGAGTAAGAGGGACCCGGTCCCGCTTTGGAACAGGCTTAAGCCTGGGGATGAATGCGCGTGGTGAACGGAAAGGTATAAAGAGAGGGACTGCTTAGGATAAATTTCGCTCAAGTAGCAGAGAACCCCCAGGCTAAACAAGCCCGGGGAGTTTCATTCGTAACGTTTTTTGCTTTTCCGTGGCTGGCGGGCGACAAAGCTGTGAATAATATATTAATTGGTATTTGAACTTTCAATTCCCCAATAATCTTCGGCAAGTAAATATTTATTCAACAAAGTAGGGTCATTTGCTTTATTTTGTTCTTTAGCGCGGTTTAGAACAGTTTTCTGATTGTCAGGCAAGAAATATTCATTCAGTACAGTTTCCATCATTGTGGCATAATCCTCGTCTTTATTGGTAGTGCTGTATTCTTCCACAAAATCCTCTATACCGTCTGATTGCAGCCACAGTTCATCCCATTTACTTATCTGATCTTTTGTCATAGCATTTGCCTGCAGATGATGGCCTGCTTCATGATATACATAAGTATTCTTGAACGGTAACGCCTGGTTAACTTTTAAATCTATTGTTGAAATCGCAGAATCATAGCTTCCTACATTGGATAAAGATTCCTGTTTATTTCCGTCACTCATCACATCTTGTAGGGAAATTATCGTGGGTCTTTTATCGGCAGGGATGTTTGCTATTGCCGTATCTATTTTTTGCCATAAAGCTTCATTAACCAGATCAGCAACTTCCGGCTTTACCAATACCAGAACCCCATATTTTTCCCAAATCGCTTTATTCTGAGTATTCACTCCACATGAAACAATCTGGTCGATTATCTTGTTCTTTTCGGGAGTATTATCCAGATTTTTGTTTTGTGCGATCGAATCCAAGGTCGCTAAACAAGATAATGTCATGGAATAACTTAAAGATATAGAGGGATTATCAAGCCAGCCTTGTACAGAGGACGCTATGCCTAATAGTGTGGATTTGTCAAGTCTGGAGTCCTGTGTTACGGACGCTAAACTGCGGACGATTTCGTTTATTACAGTAAGATCAGAATCAGCTCCGGATAAAGAAAGCATCTTTTGATCGAACCGGATAATGGTATTTTTTATCTTTAGGCTGGTGTCTTCCGTAGGGAGATATCCCTCTAACGCCAGTAGAACTGAATGTATTGATATATTCTCAGACCAGAGAGAGGAGGATTGATTAAGTAATTTATTAGCAAGTTTATCTTTATCTATGGGAGATACTTGGGAATCCGAGAATATTTCTCTTAAGCTATTATGAAAACACATAAGGGTTCTGTCAGTATAAGTTTTGGACTGTATAGACTTCTCAGTAAAGTTTATAAGAGGGTCAATCATCTTAAGTTTCTTCTCACTATCGATTTTATCATTTTGGGCAATCATCTCTAAATTCTCCAAGACGAGGGAGGTCGTGTCCGTAGAGAACTTGCCGGAGTCAAGGATGCTGCAAAGAGGCGCGATGAGCTGGTCCTTGTAGGCATTGCCTTCGAGGGGCTTGCTGTTGAGGTCCTTGGCACTTTTAAGGGCATTCTGAATAGTGGCTTCGGAAGGGACAACACTCTGGGAAATATCGAGTTTGTTGAGAATAGACATAAAAGAATCCGGGATCGTGATGCCTTGAGAAGTATAATAAGAGTAACTGTCGGAGGAAGTGGATATGCCTTGGTAAGAGGGGGTAACCGACGTCCCGGAAGAAGAACTTATAACAGCAGTTGCCGCTAAAGAAGAGTAGGAAAAGGAATTCCCGTTATTCCAGGCGAAAGCATAAGCCGGAATTAGCAGTAAGAGAGCGGAAACAAGAGAAAAGGGTTTAAAGATAATCATTGAAGATACCTCCTTGTAAAGGTTAAAAGACCAAGGAATGAAGCTCTCCGGGCTTTAGCCCGGGGTTTCTCTGTTACTTGAGCGAAATTCTTCCGAAGCATTGTTCCTCTTTGTGCAGTGATACTTTCTCGTTCATCCTGCGCATTCAACCCCAGACTTAAGCATAAGGTTTTCTGCGCAGGAGAATAAAAAACCCGCCTGAAATATTACTTATCAAGCGGGTGAATTTAAGATATTTTATTAAGGAAAAGCGAGGAGTAAACCTCTTTTCCCGTAATTTATGATAGCAACAACAAAAGAAAATATTATCCGGCATAAACTGAATACTCCAGATTTAGATTATTAAAAAAGTTTTTAAAAAAACAGCCACGGAACAGGGAAATAACTTTCCCGACCCGTGGCTTAGTGGGAATATTTAAAAATTTCATATACAAGTAAAAAGGTAGTTACTTATATAAGTATATACTTATATAGTGTTAGAAAACAAGGGGTAGAGCTGACTTTTGTTACTATTAACAGAAAAAGGGGTAGAAATGAAGCTAAGGGATGTTAATAGCAACAAAAGTCGGTTCAGGAGACTTGAAAGGGAGAGGGAGATAGATTATACTTTCAATGTAGGATTGAAAAATCCTATTATTTTTGAGGAGAAAAGAAATAGTTTTACAAAAGCTTAATTAACTCTAACAAAATCTCGCAATGAGAAGGGAAGCCACGGTCCCATGTATAGAGTAAGAAGCAATGTTTATTTTAAGACAATGTCTGTCACCCTTGCAGGGGTATTTCTGTTTAGTGAGGTAACCCTGCCAGCAAGGATGGATAGTAAGATAAACATAGGTAAGATAAGACCGCTGGTAGTAGAGCATCCCGTCCAAGGTAACAAATTCCCTAATATAAAAGAGATAATCAATGGGTTGACGAATATAGTATTTCCTGCAGCATATGCAGAATTGGTACCTGGAGAAAAGGTGAGCCAGTTAGCGAATGCCGCGCCGCAGGCAGCCTGGCGGAAGGCAACGGAGTTGATCAGCAACAGTCAGGCAGATGATACGGTTAGTACGGGTACCGGAGCAGATAATGATACGGTAGCTGTGAGTGTGAATACCAACGTGCAGTTGTCTGATACGGTTGTATCAGCTGATGGCAAGGTAGATGATACGGTTAAGGGCGAAGTAAACGCAAATAAGCAGCAAATAGCCGCTGAAGTCATAGCTGAAGTAAAAACCACTTTAGCAGATATCAGTGCTTATGTAGAAGAGTTGACCAAAGAGGTCAAGAGCGAAGGCGGCAGTTCGGCAGAAGTGGTCAGCCAGCTGGAAAACACGATAAAAGCGGCAGTAAACGGTAATGAGACAATAAGCGATACAAAAGTCGAAGAATTGGCCGGGCAGGTGGAAGCGCTGGTAGAAGACTTAAGGACAGTGCTTGAGAATGCCGGTGACAATAGCGCGTATAAAGCGGCAATAGAAGATTTCAAGACCCGGTTGGCTGATATGGTCGGCAACTGGGCGGAAGAATTAAGCGAAACGAACAATGTGCAGGTCGTCAACGAAAGCGCGCTGGAAGTGGAAGCCAAGCAGCCTGAAAATAGCCAGGAAACGCTGGTATTGGCGACCAATGAAGAATTGACGGCCAGCTGGGGAATCGAGCAGCAGGAAGCGCAGACCGGAGTTGAAGAGAGCAATACGGTGATCAGCGCGCAGGGAATGATCCTGCCGCCTGCACAGATCGATATCCCTGGCGGCAGCAGGCAGGCAGGGACAGCGGCAACAAGCGCGGGGCAGAGCAGCAATACGGTGCAGAATAACGTGAATAGTTCGGCGGCCGGAGTATTGGCCGAGACAATAGATGTGAATAATAAAGGAATTTCAGCGGAGTATAGCAGCGCGGTGAACGTGTTAGCGGACCAGAATAATCCTCCAACGACAACGGGCCCGCCGAAGATCAACTGCGCCGCATATGCTTTATCCGCCTACTACGGTATCAGCGTAGAGGCCGCCGCAGCAATACTCAGCCAGTATACCACCTACAATTCCAGCACGAATCAGTACGAAACCAGCCTTGAAGGATTACAGATATCCAGCGGATTACAAGCCAGAGAATTCAAAGTCAGCGAAATAGCGCAGTTAAGCGGTAAGAATTTGCTGGTCGTCAATGGCAACCACGTAGTCAGCTATGATGCCGACAGCGGTATGGTGACCGATAACGGCACGGAAATGACATTATCCGAATTCCTGACAAAATACAATTTAAGCGATGATACGGTTATAAGCGGCCTGATTACCGAAGAAGTCGGGACTGCCTTAAGCGCCGAGAAAGTGGCGGGTATTAAGGTATCGTCCTGGGGCAGTGATGCCAGCGCTGCCGCTTCATCCGGTTCAGCCGGTTCCTATGGCGGCGTATCCTGGGGCGGGTCCAGTGGTAGTTCGTTTAGTTCGGGTAGCAGTTGGTCGTCCAGTGACAGCGGAAGTTCTAGTTGGGGCGGTAGCTATGGTGGCAGCTATGATGGCGGCTGGGATTCCGGCAGTTATACAGCGATAAGCAGTATAACTTCGGATTTTTCATATAGCAGTTATTTCGGTAGTATTGACAGTATCAGCTCCAGTTCTTTGTTGAGTAGTTCCTGGACATCCGGCGCGGCGATATCGTTCAGCAGCTTCGGTAGCTTCAGCGGTATAGATTACGGGACTTCTTTCGGCATAGCCGACAGCATTATATCGAATTTCAGCACGTTCAGCAGCAATATCGGCACCAGCTTTTCATACGGGCAGACCGTATCGAGCCTGACTTTCAGCAATTTCGGCACTGTGACCGGCGGGAGTTTCTTCGGCGGCACAGCGCAGGTGGGAAGCAGCCTGTTGAATCTGGGCGATTTTATGACCAATTATGACAGCTACAGCTTGGCAGATCAGACTTTGGTGTATAACACCTTCGGCGGAAATAACTATGAATCAGTAGCGTCGATGATAAGCGCCGCGATAGGCGGCGGGATCGGGCTTCTGGATCGTAACCCCGGGAACGAATATGGCGCGAGCACGGTGCAGACCGATAACGGCTATGCGGTAGTTGCGACCCCGTCCTTCATAAGCACGAGCGTTTCGGCCGCAAAAGGCAGCAGCGAGGCGATGCAGTCCTACTGTTATATCGCCGCCGAGCATGAGAAGACCGAGGCCGAGACCGGAAGTCATTATGACGGTCTGGTTGCCGAGGCCAAAGCCGCCCAGGAGAGCACCTTGTCAGCGGAGCAGCTCTCCGGCTGGTACGGGATGCTGCATTCTGGAAGAAATGATGCTTATTCTCTATCTTCTGAAGGGAATAGGATGTTGAATTGTGCTACTATCGAAAAAGCGCAGGCAGAACAAGGTAAAGGTACCTTAGAAAACTATAAAGGGTATTTGGATAAAGCACAAACAGCGTTATCTAAATGGGATGAGTGGGGAAATAACAAAGAAATGGACGTGAAAGATTTAACCGCTGCCGGCTTGGACAGGGCGCATACTGCTATAGAATTAATGAACATTTCCTATTTCAATCCTGAGGCTAAAGCCTCTTCAAAAGAGTATCAAGACGCCAGAAATACATTGACGATACTTTCGGCTATAAATCCTGAAATTATATTAGCTCAGATAAGCCCGTTAATGGCTAATTTGCAGATTAGTGCCGGTCAATTATTGCTTCAGAATGTAGGTGTCTTGAAAGAGGGAGTTGAAAGAGATCAGTGGGGCAATTATAAAACAGATGCTTATGAGAAAGATGAATATGGCAATTATGTGATAAATAACATTGCGTTGACAGATATGGTTTTTTCACTTGTGGACAATATAGGTAAGAGTGGGATATACGGTCAGATGGGATCTGTATATGCATTGAATCATGGTGGAATTAGTCACGAGACAGCAGCAGAAATAATAAATGCTTATCAGTTAGGTAATTACGATACACTAAGTAATATATATTGGGGTCTTGCTAAAGACGCGGAAGCACATCCTGAAAATTACGCAGAAAAGGCATCGGGTTATTATACAGAAAGAGCTGACTATTGGGCTGCGGTAACCCCGGAAGATAATCCGGCGGCTCCGATAGAAGGTATTCCGAGCGATATAGCAAAAGATCTAGAGAACTATTGTCTATCTATGAAAGAAGCTTATGCCAATCTCGCTTCCGGCAAGACTACTTCGGAAGAGGTAGCCAAGTCGGAACGCGATCTGGATGCGGTCATTCCCCCGTCTTTTATACCCGATAAAGCTGATAATACTCCTATGGATATGGCTGGTGTAAGGTCAGCGAATGAAATAGCTGCTGCAAACAGTACGTTGAATGGTGTTGAAACAGAAGATTTGACTGCAATAGGTTCGGTAGTGCACGGTAGCTCTTCACAGAGCCTTACTGCTGCCAATGACGCTAAAGTTGATAATAGTGTAGTAAAGGACGATGTTAATTTGAATGGAGCCACTTTTAATAATGGCTCAGTTGGTGGTAATATTAATATGGAAGGTTCTCAGCCGTCAACGGCTGTAAATAATGGTGTTGGAGGTAAGATAAATAATGTTAGCGAAGGGAGCACGATAGTCGGGAATACTGTACAGGAGGGGATTGAAAGCAAGGCAGATAATACTAATATAGTGTATAATACGACCCCGGACATGATCAGCAGTGTTGGTAATGATAACTATCTTTACGGCAACACTGCATTAGGTGGGATCAGCAGCGAAGGAGACGGCAATACTCTGGAGAACAACTATACCAATGGCGATCTAACCAGCATCGGCAGTCACAACGAGATAATCAATAACACGGTCGGTGGTAACATCGTCAGCGTAGGCGATTACAACACAATAACTTTGAACCAGGTCAGCGGGTCGGTGATCAGCAGCGGGAGTTACAACAATATATTGAATAATCAGATAGCCGGGAACCTGCTGAGCTACGGAGACAACAACCTTATCAGCGGCAACCAGATCGGCGGGTCGTTATATAGCGAAGGTAACAATAACGTCATTACTTCGAATATCGTCAACGGCGACATCGTGGTCAGCGGCAACAACAACACGGTCAGCGGCAATATCGCCGGTGGCCTGATCAGCGTGATCGGGGCGAATAACAACGTAGGAATGAACGTGGAATTATCGGCGCTGGCCGGATACGTTAATAATGGCCAGTTAAGCCTGATAGGCGGCTCTTCAGTGACTAATTTGCAGGAAAACGGCATATTAATAGGCTACGCGATAATGGCCTGCGGCACGCCGGTAGGCAACGGCAGTGGAACCGCTGCTGTGGCAACAGCCGGAACCGCGGCGGTGTTGATCGGCGGCGGCAACGGCATCGCGGGGTACGCGATATTGAGCGGTTTGGGCGCGTTGAACAGCATAACTAATAACAGAGCAGCGCAATATAGCAGCAACGGTACGACAAGCACGCAGCAGGAAGCGATAAGCGAGACAGGCAAGCGCGGGGAAGGCGGTATAGAGGCAACATCCACCATTTCGATTTTAGGGCAGGGACTGAGCAATGCGGCCAGGGCAGCGTACGAGCAGGCAAGCGAAGCGGTCAAGGATATCAGCGGCAGCAGGTTCAGTTCAAGCGAAGTCAGGGACGAGCAGGCGCAGGAAAACAATAATCCGTTATTGCAGGCGCAGGTAATGATCAACGCGCAGGACAAAATAGCGGACGCGGCCGATAAATTACTGGAAGCAGTAGCAGGCGGGGCTTTAGCAGCGGCAGGATTGCCGTATAGCGCCGCGGAAGCCGCAGTAAACGCCATAGCCGGAGCCGGCAAAGGAACCAGCGGCAACGGCAATTCCTTTATAAGCGGGTCCAACACGATAGCCAATCAATACACCGGCATTCTCGGCGGTGTTTTGAACAATAATATACCTGTAAACGAATGGTCTGAATTTGTCGGAAGCGGCCGCGGCCCGCCTGCGAGCGCAATCTCATTCTCTTCTTCCGCAAAAGCAGCGGTATCCGCTTTAGTAGTATCCGGTGTAACACCTTCCTTTTCTTCAAATAATAATAAAGAAAATTTAGATAGCGTTAAAATAAGCGACGGAAAAACTTTGTCTGTTTCGGACTATATCCGTGGTCAAGGGCTGAGCGTTTCTTCCCACTTAGGAACCTCAGCCCTTAGTTTGTCCAATAATGGAGATGTCCGTGGCCAAGGGCCGTATGTTTCCTCCCCGGAAACATCGGCCCTTAATTTGTTTATCGAGAGCGTCAGTTTGAACAATAATAACAATAACGAAAATGGAGCACAGTCAAAAGGAGGCGCATCATGGGTATCCAGCACATTGTCATCTCAAACGACGGGATCACGTTCCTCAGTTGCGGGGACGGGTTTGGAAGAACTCGTCTTTTCTACATCGTCGGCGAACAGGTACGCGGATACTTCCGCGGCTGCTGGCAGGATCTCCTCGGAGAGCCTGCAGACACAGTCCGGGAACTTGCCCGCAACAACATCAACCGTTGCCCAACCTACCGCGTCAAGCAGCTTGGCGCTATCCTCGGGTAATGCCGGCAAACTGGCTGGCCAGAACAACGCTATAGCTCCGGAGGCGGCAAACGCCTTGGCAGCTATGTTGGGATGGAACAGCCAGTTGCTGAACGGAGGAAAAAGTTACAGCGAGTACATCAGCGCTAAAAGTTCCGGCACACAGGACATGCAGGTATCGGCGCAGCAGGAAAACTGGTCATACACAAAAGGCAGTTCATTCGCGGTGCAGTTACCGTCATCCAGCGGGCGGTACTCTGCCGGTTCGTACGGCAGAAGCGCGCAGAGCGCCGGAGCGGCCGGCAGCAAGAGCGGCAGCAGTTCGATATTAAGCGGTATTAGCAGCGAAACGATCAAAAGCGGCGAGAACACGGTAGTCAGAGATTATGTTAGTGTAGACACGGATAAAGACGGAAAAGCTGATACGCAGGTGATCACCGCAGGGAGTATTTACAACGCTGCCGGTCAGGAGGTATACCATGCGGACTACATCGGCAAGAGCTTCAGCGTAGAAACCTATAATGCCGGAAGCCTGGTAAGCAGGGAGAGCGTGACCTATAGCCCTGATAACAGTCTTGGCACGTACGGCAGAGAGAGCGGATTTACGGTAATAAGCGGAATAAATAACGCGATAGCGACCGATACATGGCAGGTGAATTACGCCAGCGGAGAAAGCATCCACGAGGTGCTTAGCGGCACAGATAAAGCCGGTGAATATGCAATCATGATAACGTTGAATTTAGGAAACGGTCAGGAGATGACAATAACCGGTAGTAAAGAGTATAGCGTGCTGTCTGAAGGGGGATGGCAGTCGCTAACAGCAAGCAGCATAGTCAGTCAGTCGCAGGTCATCGGAACATACGGGCGGACGGTAAATTATGACGCGCAGGGGCAGTTAAGCGCCTACAATAGTAAGATGGATTTCAATGAAGCGGGAGCGGCGGCCGGATACCAGGACCAGGAATTCAGCGCGAAAAACGAGATAAATAACGCGGGGGTGCTTAACGGACTCACATTGAGCTACCAGATGAGCGGTGCGAACGGAGATAAACTGGCGGATTACCGGTACGAAATGAGTAATGTCGATTATGTGGGGAGCAATAAGGGCATCGGGGCTGCGGATGAGGGATTCTACAACATGGCGGCGTTGGGGCAGGCAGGCGCGGGGTATTTTGACGTGGATTTATTTAATATAGAAACAGTGTATAGCTTCGCGCGTGAAGGGGGAGTAAACGCGTATACTTACGAATTCGCGTATGACGGACGGATCGGGGGTAACAAGGAGGGGGAGAGTGTAGAAAAGGCGTTATCCGAACGAATGAGCGGCAGTTGGCAGCTGAATGAGTCAAGCGTGATGAGAGGCGGATACGCCTGGAGTGAGAAGGGGGAATCCAAGGAAGTGTATGCGGACGCGGCGCATAAGGAATACAATACCGATCAGACGGCAACGGCCGCTGCCAAAGCATTCGAGTTTGAACAGCACTATGTGGATGCGAAGGGGCTGACATTAACGTCCGGGACAGTGGAGAACGGATACGGGCTGATGCGGATGGATAACGCGACATTCAGCGTGGCAGTGGTCAAGGGGGAAACCGTTGACAAAGACGGCAGCCATTGGTCGGTATATTACGATAAGGCGCAGGGAGCGGCAGAGGGGATCGCTGAGGCAACGGCGGAATTGACTTCGGGGCTTGGGATAGGCAGCAGCGCGTTACAGAGTTACCTGGCGGAATACTATAATCCGGAAGATATGCAGGGGGCGGGAGCGTTCGATATCGAAGTGAACCTGGTGTTGTTCGTCGGCCAGAACGGTACGATCTTCGGGTTCAACAAAGACTTCCTGTTGACGAACGGGCAGGTATCTTCGCCGGAGTATGAGATGACGGGAATGCCGTACGGATGGTACGCGTGGCATTGCGAAGGGGCGATCTCGCCGGTATTGACGGACCCGAACCAGTCTGTGCCGTCATTACTGCAGACGGACACGAACTTCGCGGCGCAGTACGCAGCACAGGCGTACCCGAACAGCCCGTACGTATATTACCCGATCGGCAGCGTTGGCGGCAAAGTGGTCGGGGAACACCTGTCGTACCAGGACAACGAGAACAACTACCTGCTTGGTCAGGTGGTGGTTCCGACAGGAGACGGCCGGACGTACATATATAACATATATACGGCGAATCCGGGGTATTACGGAGACAAATCGAGCTGGCAGTCGGCGAACCAGTATATAGTGGATACGTTGGAAAAGAGCGCATCGAGCATCTTCGGAGTGCAGAACCTGGTGTTCACGCGCGCCGGAGACCCGTTGAACCCGGCGCAGTATATACCGTTAAGCCGTGTGCACGAATATAACGAAGAAGACCGGTCGATGTACCCGCAGGACAAGTCGTTGGCGCAGGTGATGGGGTATAAATATTCGGAGAACCTGGCGCAGATGCCGCGAGGGATCGAGACGTACTGGATGACGAACGCGCAGGTGACGCAGGAAGAGTTGAATGCGAACCCGTGGGTGGCGAACCCGCTGCAGAATATGGTGCAGGCGGGCACATTGACGGCCCTGGGCAATTACCTTTTTGGCGGTGAGATGGAATACGGCTGTAGTTGGGAAGGCGTGCTTACTTTGATAGATAGAGGAACAGGCGGCGTGATCTGCGGGGACAATAAAGGCAATTATTATAAGATGGTCGGGATGGGGGGATTTACGGTAGGAGCGGTGCCGGTAATAAATATCCCGGAGCTCGGGTGGAGTGAATATAAGACAGACGCGAACAATAATCTGTTCGTGCAGTACGCGGCAGCGACCGCTAACCAGGAGGCGGTGTACGCGTACTACGATAAACAAACAAGCAAGGTGGTTACCGACAGGGCGGACGCTTTTATACAGTTTTATGAAGTGGCCGGGGTGGGGACAGTGCCGGTGAGCGTGGGGTTGACGGGGGACGGCTGGGTGCCGGTAGGGAGTGTGCAGTTGGCTGGGGAGAAAGTGTGGATAACGCCTGTGGAAGGCCAGGAGAATACATATGAACGCCTGGAATATAACGCGCAGGCGAGCACGCCCTGGAGTATGACGGGGGAGTATTACCGGCAGGATGAGAACAAGAACTGGGTAGCTGTTGAAGAACCGCAAGAGGCAGAGGCTGCGGCCGGCGGGAGCGTGTACGTTCCTACAGTGACGGAAGAGAGCGTGTTCGATTGTAATCAATATGCGCTGAAAGAAGCGGCTACCAGAATAGAAGATATCGATACAAAAGATGTTGAAAAAGATCCTGTGGCGCAGGAGTCTGTGTTGTCCGAGGCGGCCGTGGGAAAAGAAACACTTGTATCCGGCGTCAAGGAGGAAAAGCAGGAGAGCATTGATTATAAAGGATTGACGCTGGAAATGGCCGGTAAGATGGAGAGCCTGCTGGATCAGATAGCGCAAGTGAGCGGTTTTAACGGCGCTCATCCGAGCAACGCGCTGGACTTTACTGTTCAGCAGACGCTGATGACGCCGTGCCAGCCGATGCACGAGGGGTGGACGGTAAACCTGCATAACTGGGACGGGAGCACGTACGCGATGACGCTGGGCAGCGCAGAGAGTTTTAACGTGATGCAGAGCGTGTTGAACAACGGCAACGTAAGGGCGTATGAATGCGAATATACGAATCCGCTGATGAGCGAAGTGGGGCCCGCGACGGTGATAGACGCGCTGGGGCATATGGACGCGATGGTATTTTTCGCGCAGAGTCTTAGCGGCAGCGGGCTGGCGCAGCAGGCGGCGTTCAGCGCCAACTCTGTGATCACGGGTATGCAGAATATCATCGATTCCGGGGAGCGGTTATTGAGCGGCGGGGGGTTGAGCGCGGAGCAGGAAGCGGTGGTTGGGTCGCTGATCGGCACGGCGCAGTCGATCCAGGCAGACGCGCGGGTGATGTTGGGAGATGCGGAGGTTGAAGGAGCGGACATCAAGACCGGCAGCCTCGAAGGGGTAACGACGCAGATGGGACATACGATAGACGGTGGGGTGGACGGGTTCGGGGGAGATTTCCGGAGCATGGACCGTTTCTGCGGCAGGACCCTTGCGCAGGCAGAAGCGGCGTTAGCCAATTCCAAGGCGGTGCAGGAGGCGGTGGTCATCACTGGGAATAAAACCTCTTCTGTCTTGAGCGCGTTGACGAGTGAGAGCGACCAGGATAAAGGCGGCAGCGGGAAGTTCTACAGCGATTCCGGTGACAAGACCGTAACCTCCGCAAAAGTGGTTTCCTCTTCATACAGGGATACGTCCGTGAAGGTCGATAATATGTTCGTTGAGCAGAAGAACGCGCTTGTGGCGGCATTCATTAATATCTGGAAAACCAGCCCCGATCCTGTGAAAGACGCGAGATTGACACAAACGGC
>Ga0310040_1000480_pt1 | contig 37209 bp, 33 predicted proteins | sample EPASupsiteHSE623_FD_200237 | JGI IMG/M metagenome (GOLD analysis project Ga0310040, IMG submission 200237) | Bioremediated contaminated groundwater from EPA Superfund site, New Mexico - Sample HSE6-23 (v2) (version 2) | ecosystem: Environmental > Aquatic > Deep subsurface > Groundwater >... | reverse complement strand
TTTTGGGTTAAAATAGACTTGGTTTAATTGTGTACTAGTCATACTTCAATTATACCAAAAACCACCCTGGCTTCCAGAGTGGTTTTTTGTTATCAAGGCTGAAACTATTTTATTTCGTTACAGCCCTTTTTTTATGTTACAATAGGTTTACTGAGGTGATCTTATGAAATGGATTGTTATGGGTATTGTTTTAGCAGTTTATGCGTTTGAAATGGTGGTTGCCTTACTCAACCATCGCTCACGATTAAAAGAAGTTCCGAATCGATTAAAAGATATTTACGATGAAGAAAGATACTATAAGTGGCTTGCGTATTCACTCGATGTGCATCGCTTTACGATGATACGTCGCGGTGTCAATGTGTTGATTCTATTTGCATTCATTTATTTTGGAATTTTTGAACGCATGGTCGAAGCGACATCTGCTTGGACGAATTCACCTATCATGCAATCCCTATACTTTTTAGGTCTATATCAAACATTTCTTGTTTTGTTAGGCATTCCTTTTAAACACTATCAAACCTTTTATATTGAAGCGCGGCACGGATTCAATCGGACGACCAAAAAGACGTTTACACGTGATATCATCATGGGTTATATCATGACCATCGTTTTGGGTGGTCTCATCATTGGTGGATTGAATGCTTTGTATCTAGCATTTCAAGATAACTTATGGACCTTTATTCTCGTCTCTTGGACAGCGATCAGCATCGTCATGTTTTTAATCTTCGCATTCCTGAGTAAAGTGTTCTTAAGACTTTTTAATAAATTCACTCCTCTACCGGAAGGAACACTTCGTTCACGTATTGAAACCTTAGCTTCATCGTTAGGATTTAACATCAAAGCACTCTATGTCATGGACGCATCCAAACGTTCGACGAAACTCAATGCATTTTTTACAGGCATTGGAAAAGCAAAAGAAGTGGTCTTGTTTGACACCTTGATCGAAAAAATGTCGGAAGATGAAATCTTAGCTGTCTTAGCTCATGAACTTGGACACGCTGTTCATAAAGATACATGGCGGATGCTTTTTCAACAAATCGCGATCATCATTCTTTATGCTGCAAGCATTGGTTTAATCTTACAAGCACCTGAGTTATTCACCGCTTTTGGATTAACTGGCGTCCATTTTGGATTTGCATTAATCCTTTTCTTCCTCTTATTTGAACCGATTGAACTTCTTCTCGGTTTACCGGTTAATGCCTTATCTCGAAAAGCTGAATATAAAGCCGATGCATTTTCTGCAAAACAGACACATGCAAAGCATATGATCTCAGCATTAAAAGTGTTATCGCGAGAAGATTTGGTGAATTTAACACCACATCCATTAACAGTACTACTCTACTATTCACATCCTCCGATGAACGAACGCATTGAAGCACTCGAATAAAACACAAAAAGGGACACCATCACGGCGTCCCTCATTTATTTATAACTTATTCTTCGACTTTAGGTCCAATCTTTTCGAGTGCTGTAATCAAGAGATTTAAGAGAATACCGATGATTGCTGCAAAACTCATGCCTGATAATTTCACAACCGATGTCAGGTTTAGCATCGCCCCACCTAAACCGATAACTAACATGGTTGAAACCACGATTAAATTCTTCATCTTGCTTAGATCTGTGCGATCTTTGATCAAGATTTTTACGCCGTTTGCTGCAATTAAACCGTAGAGAACAATCGTCATTCCCCCGATGACAGCCCAAGGAATACTGTTGATGAATGCTTGAATCCATCCGAAGAATCCAAGGAGAATCGCGAAACATGCTGCTAAACCTGTAACCCATACGGAAGCTACTCTCGTAATCGCAACCACACCGGTATTTTCACCATAGGTTGTGTTTGCTGGTCCACCGATGGCACCGGCAACAAATGTTGCAATACCATCACCAAGCAATGTCTTATCTAAACCTGGATCCGTAATGAAATCTTTACCTGTGATTTCCCCAAGAACCACATGGTCACCGATATGTTCAGCAATCGTTACAAATGCGAGTGGTGCAAACATTGCAACTGCACTGAAATCAAACGCATAAGTTCCGATGAACGAGAAGTTTGGAAGTTGGAAGAAACGAACACCTTCAAAAACTGCAACGAGATCGACCAATCCCACGATAATCGATGCGAGGTATCCAATGAAGATCGAGACTAAGAAGGGTACGATTCTTAAGAAGCCTTTCGCTTTGGTCGATAAAACGACAACCGATAAGAACGTAATCGCTGCAACAAGGGGAACTTTCCATCCCTGTGAACCATCAAAACCAGAGGATCCAATCGCAACCGGCGCTAATGTCATCCCGATGATAATGATCATAGGTCCAATGACGATGGGAGGAAGAAGTCTCTTTAACCAACCGCTTCCGAAGAAGTGAATCGCGGTTGCAACCGCCACATAGACAAGTCCAACGACCATTAAACCAATGTACGCAGATCCTGCACCTGCTCCAGCAACCGCTGCAGTGATGGCAGGGATATACGCGAAGCTACTACCCAGATACACAGGCACTTTTGCCTTGGTGCAGAAAATGTAAATCAAGGTACCAATCCCACTCGCAACAAGCGCAACACCAACATCAAGTCCGGTTAAAAGGGGGACTAAGACGGTGGCACCAAACATAGCAAAGACATGCTGCAAGCTTAAAACAATCCACTTGCCGATCGATTTTGGCTTTTCTTGAATGCCAACAATCATTTGACTTTCGTTCATGACATAATCTCCTTTTGATTGATTTGTAAGGTCTTCAGCAAAAAAGACACCCTTCGGTGTCCTTCAAGCATAGGTATGGTGATGATGGATACCTTGTTATGCTCACGGGCATAGCTTAAAGGACCTTTACTGTTTCAAGTATATCATGGATTTTTTGAAAATCAACCCCTAAAAAACGTAAAAAAATGATATCATAAAAGTGGTGATAAGATGAAGGAACTCATGAATGCAGAACAACTCTCAAGAACCATCAAACGGATGACACACGAGATTATTGAACGTAACCAAGACTTAAATGATATCGTTTTTGTCGGCATCCTTAAAAAAGGATTTCCCATCGCACAAATGCTCAAAGATAATTTGAAGCGATTTGCAGATGTGGATGTCCCACTTTTTCCCATCGACATTCACGCCTATCGCGATGATTTAGCCAAAAAAATCACACCCAAGACACAAGATCTTTTGGTTCATGAAAAAAACGTCATTCTCGTGGATGATGTCCTTTATACGGGACGAAGTGTTCGTGCAGCGATGGATGCACTTTCTGATCATGGAAGACCCAAACAAATTCAACTCGCGATTGTCATCGACCGCGGGCATCGTGAATTACCTATTCGTGCCGACTACATTGGAAAAAACATTCCAACCAGTAGACACGAAAAAATCGTTGTCGATCTTTCTAACATGACCGTCTATCTTGAGGAAAACTAACATGAATGTCATCCTACAAACACAAAATCTCGTTTTAAAACCTATTCAAGTGAGCGATGCTGAAGCTATTTTTCATTTTTTCACACCCACTGTCACAACCTACATGTATCCAGCACCTGCAAAAACCATCCAAGACACACTCGATTTCATTCAATCATCGATCAAACTGAGAGAAGAACAAAAAGAAATCGTATGGGTTGCACGCCTTCAAGTGGATGAAACATTTGTCGGTTGCATGGGATTACATCATATCAATACCCGAACACCTGAACTCGGTGTTTGGATTCAAGAAGGTTTTTTTGGTAAACACCTTGGCCTAGAAGCCATGACAGAAGTCATCGGTTATGCACGAGAGCATGTCCCACATGACTACCTCATATATCCAGTGGATCGCAGAAATTATCCATCACGAAATATCCCTGAATCATTTGGAGGAATTCTCAAAAAGACGTACCAAACAACAAATCGTGCTGGCAACGTTTTAGACATCATCGAATACTGGATTTATCCTCATCATCAAGATATGAACACATGGCCAACCTTTCTTTTTCAAGGCGATTCCATTACGGATTGTGGTCGAAATCGATTGGATCTCCTCAGTTTAGGAGATGGCTATGTCAAACAGCTTAAACACGCATTCCCACACGTCAGATTCATCAATAAAGGTATTTCAGGTGATCGTACGGAAGAACTTATCAAAAGATGGGATGAAGATGTCATCTTTTATCAACCCGATGTTTTATCACTTTTATGTGGGGTCAACGATGTTTGGCATTATTATCATTTTGGAAAACCCATCGATCAAGCAACTTTTGAAAAGAATTACATCTACTTGATTGAAACCACACAAAAAAAGAGCCCCCATACAACGATGATTTTAATTGAACCCTTCAGTTATAGTATTGGTGCATTCGATCCTTTATGGCGTCCTATGCTTGAAAGCTTTATTCATACGGTTCGAAAGCTCGCTAGACATTACCATCTTCCCATCATTCATATGGATGACCATATGCAAGCGTGGAAGAAAATCTATGCTCAAGAAGCTGTTTTAGGTGATGGTGTTCATCCCAGTGAACTCGGACATCGTCTCATGGCTCAAGCCATTAAACCCATCTTACGCGATTATCTTCTCGACATACAAGAAAAAAGATTGAGTGATACTCAGGAGGTAAAACCTATGGATAAACCCGTGAACAAGAAACAATTACTTGACATGAGTGAAACACGTTACCTCGACATCATGACCATGATCAGTGAATTATCAGCCAAGGAACGCATTAAAGAATGGAAAACTAAAGAACGCGATAAAAATTTACGCGATCTGATCTACCACCTCTATGCGTGGCATCAACTTCTTTTACGCTGGTTAAAGATTCTAGGTGAAGGGGGAAAACCCGCTTTACCCAAAGAAGGATATACGTGGGATGATTTGGATGCACTGAACCATGAAATATGGCAAGAAGCACAACAGCATCCCTTGATGGACACCCTTGAACGGTTTGAAATGTCTCACCAACTTGCGATGAGCATCATCAAAGAACTTCCTGAAGAAGCCATCTTTAAACCCTATTATGTTCAGTTTAATCACCCCATCCTCTCTTTAGTGGATGGATGTATGGCTGATCACTATCATTGGGCACTTGATAAATTGAAAGAGCATTATGTATAAAAAAGGCGAGTCATCGACTCGCTTTTCTGTAGCTAACGTTTTTATTGAGTTCTCGGCGAATAAAAAATACAGCGGTGAAAAAGACAAAACTCACGATGAGTAACCAGTTGATCAGCTGTGGGATGGCAATGATCTCATCAGGAGATGCAATTAAAAATCCACGAATCATGAAAAATTCATTGGTCAACTGATAAGCGGTCAGTGCATTTAAAATTTCACCTAATAAGAGATTGTACACAACCCCAAAAGCGATATGCATAATCAAAATCGCGATTATACTGTGTGTTCGTTTCATTCATATACCCCCAATATCATGTGCCTTTATTGTATCAAAAAATCGTGATTTAGGAAACCCCAAACAGTGATTGAGAACTTCTCGCATTTCTTCAGACAATTCGTGAAATTGATTGGGTAAATAGTTGACAATTTTCTATTCTTATAGTAATATGGCATAGGTACATTAGTTTTATCCACGCATAGCCCTTAAATTCATACCCCAACGAATATAAGGAGAAATCGAAATGAAAACATTTATGGCTAATTCACAAAATATCACGCGCAAGTGGTACGTTGTGGATGCAGAAGGAAAGACTTTGGGTCGCTTAGCAACCCAAGTCGCAACAGTATTACGCGGTAAACACAAACCCACCTACACTCCTCATGTAGACTGTGGCGATTATGTCATCGTTGTCAATGCTGACAAAATTGAATTAACAGGCAAGAAATGGAATCAAAAGATGTATTACAGCTACTCAGGTTATAACGGTGGTCTTAAGGAAACAGCTGCAAAAGATGTTATGGCTAAATTCCCAACCCGTATGGTTGAAAAAGCAATTGTTGGTATGTTACCTCATACACGTTTAGGTGAACAAATGGCAAACAAACTCTTTGTCTATGCAGGACCTGAACACAAGCATATTGCACAACAACCAGAAAAATTGGAGGTATAAGCTCATGGCAAAAGAAAAAGCTCAATTCTTAGGAACAGGACGTCGCAAGAAATCTGTAGCACGTGTTATTCTGACTCACGGTAAGGGATCATTTTTGATCAATGGACGTGAATTTGAAGAATACCTACCGTCTGCAGCCGTTCGTCTTGACGTTCTACAACCCCTCACACTAACCGAAAGTGAAGGCAAGTTTGACATTTCTGTTAACGTATTTGGTGGTGGACTTACCGGCCAAGCAGGTGCAATCCGTTTAGGTATTACACGCGCTCTCATGGAAGTAAACCCCGATTCTCGCCAAACCTTGAAGCCAGCTGGACTTGTATCGAGAGACCCTCGTTCCAAGGAAAGAAAAAAGTATGGACTCAAGAAAGCAAGAAAAGCATCTCAGTTCTCAAAGCGTTAATTCATTGTGGGACCCTTTTGGGTCCCCTTCTTTTTTCTTCTCGTGTTATAATGAAAACGTATAGGTGAAATGCATGAAATTAAACTACAGAAATACGTTTTATGTGGGTCTCATCTTCTTCATCATTTCGCTGTTTTGGCAAACCTATGACATGATGATTGCGCGAACAATGATTGATAAGTTCGGTCTTAATCAAACATGGTCAGGTATTGTAATGGCAGTGGATAATGTCATGGCGGTTATTTTACTGCCACTTTTTGGTGCATTATCCGATAAAAGCAATTCTAAAAAAGGAAGAAGAACACCTTATATTATCGTAGGAACCGTCCTATCTGCATGTGCATTCATGGCGTTATCTTTTGCTGACCAGCAACAAACGCTCCGCTTACAAGCGACAGATATCGTTGAAAATCACTACGATGTTGCGTTTGGTGGTGAAGTTGAAACGAGTGAACGTAGCCACTGGTATGTGGTGATCAACAATATGGAAGAAGAACGCATACAAGCCTATGATGAAGGATTGATCAGCGCACGTAAATTGAGTTTATGGGAATCGAGTATCAAAGACCCCATGGTCACCATTCTCAACAATAACGGTGAAACACTGAATAATCGCGATTTGTCCATCATCAAAGACTTATATTATAAATATTTATCGGAAAGAGCGTGGGAAATCACGTCTACCGATCCAACACAATTGATTATATTCTCAAGCATTTTATTTATCTCACTTGTTTCCATGGCCATCTTTAGATCGCCAGCAGTCGCACTTATGCCTGACGTCACGATCAAACCTTTGCGTTCCAAAGCGAATGCGATTATCACCCTCATGGGAGCAATCGGGGGTATTCTAGCCGTTTACATCATCATGTTATCGGGTCTCAATAAACACGCTTATGATGCGCATGGCTTGGTATTTATCATCGTGGGGATTGTCATGATCATCGCACTTGTTGTCTTCTTGTGGAAAGTGAAAGAACCCAAACTGGTCCAAGAAAAACAGCTGTTGGATCAGCAATTAGGATTAGCCCCTGATCAAATGTACAAAGAACAAAAACAATCACTCAAGTCACTCACATTTAAACGACGTTTATCGCTATACTTCTTATTAGCATCGGTCTTTCTCCTCTTCATGGGATACAATGCCGTCATGAGTAAACTTGCGGATTATCTCCCCAAAGTGCTCAACATGAACTACTTTGATTTCCCCTTTATCATTGCTCAAGCTCTCGTGATTTCAGCCATCATCCCCATTGGGATACTCTCGATGCTTTTAGGGCGTAAACGCACCATTCAACTAGGGATGCTACTCATGGTGTTTGCGATGGCGTATGCTGTTAACATCCAGGAAGGACAATCTTGGTTAACCGCAGGTATTATAGGCGTTGCAGGCATAGGTTGGACCATGATCGGTATCAATACGTATGTCATGGTGGTTGAACTTTCAAAAGGTTATGATGTGGGACGGTATACCGGTTATTATTATGCAGCATCCATGTCAGCGCAGATCATCACACCGATTTTATCGGGTATCCTCATGGATGCACACGGACGGCTCATCTTATTTCCTTATGCAGCCATCTTTGTTGCACTATCTTTCATCACGGTTCTCTTTGTCAAACAAGGAGAAGCAAAAAAAATCAAAGGCAGCTTACTCAAAGCGCTCGAAGAGGTGGAATGAACCATGAAAATAGCAATCATTGGCCACTCAAGTTCAGGCAAATCAACGTTTGCTAAACGTTTAGCAAAAGTCTATGGAATCTCTGTTCTTCACATCGATAAAATATTCTTTGAACCCAATTGGATTGAGCGCGATAAAGTCATCGTTGAGCAAGAAATTCGTGATTTCATGAAGCAAGATCATTGGATTATTGATGGTTTCTACCGCAAACTTGCGACCGAACGCTTCGATGAAGCTGATCGTATCTTTGTCTTTAATTTTAATCGCTTTAAATGCCTCTACGGCGCGATTGTTAGACGGATGAAGTATCATAATCAAAACCGTGATTCAGTCTGCGATGGATGCCGTGAACGCTTAAATCCCAGTTTCATCTGGTGGATTCTTTTTGGAGGTCGAAAAAAGGATTCAAGAGAATTACTCAAACGATTTGAAAAAGAATATCAAGACAAAATCATCATCTTTAAAAACCGTAAACAGACCAATCAATACTTACGTCAGATTGGATATACTGGAAAACTCAATTATGAGTAATCGTGGTTATTATGATTTTGTGTTGTGAAATAAAGATGATTATTGTATAATCAAGAGTGCATGTAAGGATGGGATACTTTGGAAAAAAAGATTAGAGTGCGCTACGCACCGAGTCCAACAGGACAATTGCATATCGGAAATGCGCGCAGTGCGCTTTTCAATTATTTATTTGCGCGTCACTTCGGTGGCGATTTTATTGTCAGAATTGAAGATACCGACGTTTTAAGAAACGTGCCAGGTGGTGAAGAATCACAACTTTCAAACCTAAATTGGCTCGGTCTTGATTGGGATGAATCTCCCGATAAGGGTGGTCCTTTTGGTCCCTATCGTCAACTTGAACGCTTGGACATCTATCAAAAATATGCTGAAAAATTATTGGAATTAGGCTTTGCATACAAAGAATTCCGTGAAAATTCGAAGAAATATGCCATTCGCTTTAAAGTTCCAGCAGACGTTGAACTCAATTTCAAAGATTTAGTCAGAGGAGAACTTAAGTTCCATTCAAAAGATGTCGAAGACTGGATTATGATCAAGGACAACGGCATTCCAACGTACAATTTCGCGGTCGTGATCGATGACCATTTGATGAACATCACACATGTACTACGCGGTGAAGAGCACATCACCAATACACCCAAACAAATCTTAGTGTATCGTGCTTTAGGTTGGAAAGTTCCTGAATTTGGACACATGACCATCATCGTCAACGAACAAAAAAAGAAACTTTCAAAGCGCGATAAAAATGTTATTCAATTTATCAAGGAATATCAAGAGATGGGTTACCTTCCCGAAGCCATGTTTAACTTCATTTCACTCTTAGGGTGGTCACCCTCAGGTAATGAAGAAATCTTAACCAAGGAACAGATCATTGAACAGTTCGATCCTTCGCGTTTATCGAAGGCTCCTGCCATGTTTGATAAGAATAAGCTTGCATATATCAACAGTAGATATATTAAGAAATTGCCAGTTGAAGAACTTGTCATCAAAGTTAGACCCTATTTAGTCAAAGCCGGTATTGAAATCCCAACAGAAGACTGGTTAAAAGTGTTAGTGGGTATCTTACAGGATCGCATGAGTTATTTAGGTCAAATCGTTGAACTTCATCAAGCGTTCTTCCATGATGATTTCAAGATTGCTGATGAAGCGTATCAGTTTTTGGTTGACAATCAAAGTGTGAAACTACTTGAAACTTTTAAGAGTCATTTAGAAAACAGCGACTTTGCACCAGAAAGCATTGAACCGCTGATCAAACAGACCGGGATTGACACACAAACAAAAGGTAAACCTCTTTTCATGGGTCTACGGATTGCGACTACCGGTGATATGCATGGCCCCTCCTTACCCATTTCATTGGCACTGCTTGGAAAGAGTCGTGTCATCCATCGTTTAAACCAAACTATCATGCAACTTCGAGGTGAATCATGAAACGTCTATTAACTTTTTTTGCAGTCATCCTTCTAGGTGTTACCCTTGTTGCCTGCAAAAATAATCAAGCAGGTCAAGTCACAGCAACCATCGATCAATTTGATGTTGAACTGACATCGATGTCCTTTAAGGCAACCATTAACGATCCCGATAGTGAGATTACAGGTGCGATCACAGTCACACTTTTTGATAGCACAGGGAAAATCGTTCACACCAAAGACATCAGTGCCTTAACTGAGTTGGATAATTATTCAGTGGGTAGTTTGGTGAATACCATGACCTACACCTTAAAAATTTATGCCACGATTGGTCGAAACAGTGTGATTCTCGTAGAACGCACATTCCAACTTTCATCGGCAGCAACCATCGAGATTTCAACCGTTGAACAATTTAAAAATATGGTGTCCAATCGTGCAGGAAACTATGTTCTGGTTAACGATTTAGATTTTTCAGGTGCTGTTTTCACATCACCTTTCACCTCTGCGTTCTCAGGAACGTTTGACGGACAAGGTCATACACTCCAAAACATCACGTTTGATAAGATTGTCTCCTATACCGGCGTATTCGGTTACATCTCGGGTGGACTTGTAAAAAATGTGAATTTTGATCACGTTACGATCGGAACGGAAGATGAACCTATTCAGATGACAACTTCAGCACGCGTGGGTATTGTGGCAGGCTATGTGGCATCTTCAACCGGTAAGATTGAAAATGTAAATGTCACCAATTCTACGATTAACTTCTCGACATCTTCAACCGTTCAAGCCTATGTCGGTGGCCTTATCGGTGAATTTAAAGGCAACCTTCAAAATGCAACCATCAGTGATTCCTTGGTGAAAGTCAGACCTCTATCCTACGGACGAATTCGCGTCGGTGGTGCCGTTGGTTTCCTCGGTGAAGAAGCTGTGGTCAAAGATGTCAACAGTGGAGCAGATGTTGAAGTCAATGTCTCCGGTGTCAACCTTAAGGATCGCGATGTCAATATCAACGTCGGTGGTATCATCGGTTACCACAACGCAAGAAACGTTAACCGTTCCGTTGAAAACATCATAGGAACAGGTGATGTAACAGTCACCCTCGACTTTGCAACCATGGAAGGCACAACCAAAGGCAATTATTCTGTGTACATCGGTGGCATCGCAGGCATCGCTTATAGCAATGTCAACCAAGCGATTTACGCGGGTTCAATTACCGTTAACCACGATAAGAATGCGTTTGAAGAAAACGTCAACAAATATTTCTTTATCGGAGGGCTTTACGGTTTCTATGGATCCAATAAAGCGAGTGCAGCAAACCTTCGTCTTTCGGATGGAAAGATGATCACGGTGAATGTCTCCGATGATGTTAACCTAAAGGTTTCACAGGTCGTCGCTGATACGAGTTCCACAGCAGCCAATACATTCAGCTATGTTGGAGATCTTGGTCTGATGGTCAACAGCGTCAACGTGAGCGGTGATGATGTGATTGATGTGATCACAACCACAGACGGTTTCTTCAACAGCACATTTATAACGGATTGGTTAGATTCTCAGATCGGATAAAAAATTAAACAGTAGACAACCTACCTCAATCGGGTGGGTTGTTTTTTGCATATGGTATGAATCTTTCCATTCTCAGTTATAATAGAACTCAAGAGGGGTGGACGCTACATGAAAGTATCCAAAACAACATTTATCAACTATATGCGGTGCAATCGCTATCCAGCGTTGGATGAAATTTATCGCGACAAATCGAAAGCGGTTGTTTCGTTTACAGATGATCCTGAACTCGAAGATCTGATAGGCAAAGAAAATCAAGAAAAAGTGCGTGTTCTTCTGGCGTCGATGTATGATCACGATGATGAAGAGGACACAGAAGAAGACCTTTTAAGCATCGATGATCCACAGATGGAGGTCATGTTACCCTATTACACCATGATTGAAGTGCTTGCCGGACAAATGATCGAAAAAAGATACCATGGACAAGTTACCTATAACATGGATACGTATAAACAGAAACGTTTTTCATACGAAAAAGAGGGATTTCATTTTTATTGTTTCCTCGACGGATACCAAGAAGATAAGGACACCATCCGTATCTTTGAAGTGAAAGCGACCACATCCAAAAAATTTATTGAACTTGAATATCAAAACGATGATAAAGAAAAAATGCCGGTCTTTGTTGAATCACCAGAAGGTATCTTGATGTTACAAGAAGATATCGGAACAAGAACTAACGCTAAGTACGATGCCAAAATAAAACGGCTGATGAACAGGTTTACCAAAGAAGGACGTTATATCTATGATATTAGCTATCAACGTCACGTCTTAGAACACGCCATGGAAACGAAGAAAAAAGTTCGATATTACTTAGTGGTTCTCAACTCTGCTTATGTTCATGAAGGTTTTGTCAATGAACGTCAAGAACCCATTTACGGTGATGATCTTTTGAAGATGATCGATGTGACGTCCCTCACCCAAAAGATGATGCCTACCTTAGATATGGATACAAATACCGTCATCTCTCGTCTCAATCAGATGAATGCAAATCCTGTCAACTTAGGCATTCATTGTCAGCGAAAAGATTCTCGACAATGCCTGTTTTATCCGATCTGCTATCATCACGTACCCGAAAAAAATTCCATCTTCACATACATGCAAAATCATCATGGCTTTGAAGACGAAAACAGCGTTAAACATGATCGCTATGAGTTGATTAACGAAGGCACAGTAAGTGCTCTTGATATTCCTCGACAATGGCTTAAGCGTGAGAATAACAGGATTCAGCGAGATGTCATGGAAACGGGTATCCCACATGTCCACAAGCAAAAGATTCGAGCGGGTATCGAAAGTTTAAAATACCCCATTTATCATCTCGATTTCGAAACTTTTCCGTGCCCACTCCCCCGTTTTAGAGGTGAAGTGCCCTACACACAATCCCTTTTTCAGTTCTCCATTCATATTGAACATGCACCTGGCATCTGTGATAAAGATCGCGATAACGTTTCTTTTATCGCGACCACCCATCACGATTTAAGACGTGAACTTGTTGAAGCGATGCTTGAGGTGATTAAACCCGATGGAGGATCCATCATGGTCTATAATCAATCCTTTGAACAGACACGTCTAAAAGAAATGGCAAACTTATTTCCTGAATACCGACAACGTCTTCTCAATATGGTGGATCGTCTCTTTGATTTAATGTATCTTTTAAGAGGAAATGCAAAACTCTTTACACGTCTTGGCTTTACCGAAGAGGAAGGCAAACTTATCAATTATTATCACAATGATCTTAATGGCTCATTCTCCATCAAAAAAGTTTTACCCCTATTCAGCCATCTCACCTACAAAGGGATGCCGATCGCCAATGGCACAGAGGCTCTTGTTGCTTATGCGAAATTTCCCACCATGGACCAACAAACTTTTGATCAGACCTATCACAATCTTAAGGAATACTGTAAACAAGACACGTGGGCGATGGTCGAAATATTGGATCAACTGCGTCGAAATCAATCGTAGCTACCTGTTTTCTTAGGTAGCTTTTCTTTTCAACTTCATCACCGAAAAAGGCCTTATTTAGGCAAGATTTCTTGTATAATTCTCTATTTTCATCTATAATAAAACAAAGAGGAGGGCATCATGATGATTAAAATATACAATTCACTCACACAAACAATCATGCCATTTGAAACCATCACACCAAAGCGGGTGACCATGTATGTCTGCGGACCCACCGTTTATGGTGATATTCATCTCGGTAATGCACGCCCCATCATCTTTTTTGATGTCGTCAAACGCTATTTTAGCCACGTCGGATACGATGTTTTATTGGTCTCCAACATCACCGATGTTGATGATAAAATCATTGATAAAGCGAAAGAACTTCAAGTATCGGAACAGAGTATTACCAAACAATATACCGAAGCATTTATGGACATGACCGCATCGTTGGGAAGTGCATTTCCTGATCTCATGCCTAAAGCGACAGAGTATGTCGCCAACATGATTGAATACATCCACGATTTAATCGATCAAGGTTACGCTTATGTTCGACCATCAGGTGTCTATTTTCGCGTTGGACGTATCGAAGATTATGGCATTTTAAGTAAACAGAACATGCAAGAATTAAATCAAGGTGTTCGAATTACCCTTGAAGACGATAAAGAAGACCCCAGAGATTTTTCTATCTGGAAAATAACAGATGATGGTCTTCGCTATGAATCACCATGGGGTCAAGGTCGTCCAGGATGGCATACCGAATGCGCGGTCATGAATCACGAAATTTTCCGTGGTGAAATCGATATCCATGGTGGTGGAACCGATCTAAAATTCCCTCATCACGAAAATGAAATCGCACAGACATCAGCACATGATCATCATCACATCGCACGCTATTGGATGCATGTCGGCCGACTCGATGTTAATGAAACAAAGATGAGTAAATCGCTGGGTAACATCACGTGGGTAAAAGATCTCATTCAAGTCTATGATCCACTATCTTTCCGCTTTCTCATGATTGGACATCACTATCGCATGCCCATCAATTACTCTGAGGAATTAATGTCACAGTATAGTAAAGAGTATGATAAAATAAAACGAAGCCTTAAAAAAGCTTTTTTAACCGTGTCAATTGCCAAAGCATTTACGTTTGATATCGATCATGAATTGATGGATGACTTCTACACCCTCATGAATGATGATTTTAATACGCCTAACGTCACCACACTCATCTACGATTTACTCAAACTGATGAACAAAGAAAAAGATGTGATGCGACTCGCAATACTCTATCAAACAACCAAGACAATCTTAGAAATCTTAGGCCTCATGCCGAGATATGAACTCACCGATGACACCTTGTCCCTATATAAAGCATGGGAACAAGCACGTCAAGACAAAGACTACGCACGAGCTGACCAGCTCAGAGAAAAGCTTAGCGAGCGAGGATGGATGTAATTTGAATGGTTTAACGCTTGCCTATTTAGGCGATAGCTACTATGAATTGGTCATACGTCAACATTTAATCAATCAAAAATGGACCGATGTAAACGATCTGCACAAACGGGCGATTCGTTATACATCAGGACGTGCACAAGCTAGTATTATCGATCATCTGATCGCATCAAACCAACTTTCTGAAGAAGAACTTGATTTTTTCAAAAGAGGAAGAAATGCATCAGGACGTGGTCGTGGCAACACCGATCCAAAGACCTATGCACATGCTACAGGCTTTGAAGCATTAATCGGTGGTGTCTATTTAAAAGATGAAAAACGTGCGCAAGCACTGATAGCAGAAGCGATTCTTTGGATCGAGAAAGGAGAATCCCATGGAAAAAACGGTGGATAAAAAGATCAGTGGGAAACAAAATCAGCAGGATTTAGAAGCACTTATCGAAGATGTTCAAGTTGCTGATCTGGATAAACCCAAAAAACAAAAAGGTCCCAAAACCGTCATCAAAGAAGAACTCGTCACCATGCAGGGTGATCCTTTAGGGTTACACGTTCCTTTGGATGATGAACCCAAAGAAGCGATTGATCTCAAATCACGTGTCAAAACGAAAGATGATATTGTCGTTGAACGCTATAACCCAGAAATTGAAAAAGGATTGACAACCGAAGAGGTTGAACTTCGTCAGATGGCAGGTCTTGCCAATGTGGGAGACACCGGTTCATCAAAATCGATTCCTAACATCATCACGACCAATGTCTTCACCTTTTTTAACTTTCTAAATTTTGCGATTGCAGCATGGCTCATTTCGGTCAAAGCCCACATCTCACAACTCTTTTTCATGGGTGTTATCACCGCCAATATTACCATTGGGATTATCCAAGAAATTCGTGCAAAGAAAACCATTGATAAGTTATCGTTATTAACCGCACCTACCGCAATTGTCATGCGCGATGGTAGTGAACTTGAAATCGGTGTCGCCGATGTGGTGATCGATGATATCCTCCATCTCTCATCAGGTAAACAAATTCCCGCTGATGCCGTTGTTCGTCAAGGCTCAGTAGAAGTCAATGAGTCTTTACTTACCGGTGAATCGGATGCGATTGTGAAGAAAAAAGGGGATACCCTTTATTCGGGATCATTTGTCGTATCTGGAAACTGCTATGCACAAGCAACCGCTGTTGGACATAACATCTACATTCAAAAATTAACCAATCAAGCGAAGAAATACCGAAAACCACAATCCGATTTATTGGGGTCACTACGCGTCATCATCCGTATCGTTGGTGCACTTATCATCCCCATTGCAGCGACACTTTTCTACTTAATGACCAATTATTCAGCGCTCCCCTATAACGAAATCGTTCAAAAAACGACAGGTGCGATGATCGGGATGATTCCCTCAGGACTCTTCTTGTTAACCTCTATGGCGCTCGCAGTCGGTGTCATTCGTCTGGCTCAAAACAACACACTCGTTCAAGAACTCTACTGTATTGAAATGCTCGCACGTGTGGATACACTATGCTTAGACAAGACCGGAACAATCACCGATGGTACCATGACGGTTAAAAGCATCATCGAATATAAAAATGAGACCGGAATCCCTCTTAAAAACATCATCTCTGCGATGATCAACGCTCAAAACGATCCCAATTTAACCTCAGATGCACTCGCGGAACGTTTTGGTACTGCGAAACGAATTCGCCATAAAGCACTCATTCCTTTCTCGTCACAACGTAAATTTTCAGCGGTTCAGTTTGATCGCTATGGGACGTTTGTGCTAGGTGCCCCCGAATTTGTTGTGAAAGAAAACTATAGTTTGATTGCTAAAGAAGTCGACAAACAGTCTCAAGAAGGTTATCGCGTTTTGGTGGTTGCATTCAGTGATGGTGATATCGTCGATAATCAAGTGACAGGTAAAGTTTTACCGCTTGCCTTAATCATGATTGAAGATACCATTCGTCCAGATGCCATTGATACGATTGAATATTTTAAATCGCACAATGTAGATGTCAAAGTCATATCGGGAGACAATCCTGTCACCGTATCGCGCATCTCGCAACGTGCAGGTATCGCGAGTGCAGAAAAATACGTTTCATTAGAAGGTATGCAGGATAAAGAAGTCGTGCGTTCTGCATCACGATTTACCGTATTTGGACGTGTTTCACCACAACAAAAGAAACTTTTAATTGAGTCTTTAAAAAATAATGGACGTACGGTTGCGATGACGGGTGATGGTGTCAACGACATCTTAGCACTCAAAGAGGCTGATACATCGATTGCGATGGCATCAGGTTCTGAAGCTGCACGTAACGTCTCTCACCTTGTTTTACTCGATTCAAATTTCTCATCGATGCCTAAGGTTGTCAGTGAAGGAAGACGTGTCATCAATAACGTGCAACGTGTTTCAACACTCTTCTTAACGAAAACAATATTCTCATTCTTGCTAGCTATCGTTGCGATTATTCGAAAAGGGGTTTACCCCATTCAACCCAATCAGCTTATTTTAATTGACTATTTAGTCATCGGTATTCCCTCGTTCTTTATTGCACTTGAACCAAACAACAGACTTGTTGTTGGTAAGTTCTTATGGAATATCTTGAAGGCTGCACTTCCTGGTGCCCTCGTTGTCATGATCAACAGTTTGATTATATTCGCTTTTCAAGCTCCACTGGCGATGTCTGATAAGATTACTGAAACACTCGTGGTCATTTCAGCGACTGTCGTATCACTGACCGTGCTCTTTAGAGTATCAACCCCATTTAACAAGATGCGTCGTATTCTCTTCATCTTGATGGTCGCTGCGTTCATCTTTGGTATCTTCTTTATGCCAAACTTCTTCCAGTTTGTCCCCATCGTTCCCAGTCGTTTCTACGATTCAACAGTTGTCTTAGGTGCACCTCATATCTTATTACTCCTTGTGCTCGCACAAGCCACTTACCCGATGATGCATATCTTGTCAAACCTTTATGGTTGGATCAAACTGTTCATTCGAACCATCATCAACAAACTCGCCGATATTCAATAACTGAAGGGCGCTCGTGCGCCCTTTATCATGGATTTTTACAATGTATGTCATGGATTGATAATCACAACCATGATACATCCATAAGAAAGGGAAATCACTTATGCTCATTTATGGAAAAAATGTCATCAAAGAAGCGATTTATGCAAAACGAAGAATCGACCAGCTTTATCTCGACGATAAAACCAATGATACAGCTTTTTTAAAGTTTTTGAGTGATCGACATGTCACCTTCCGAAAAACATCTAAAAATGAACTCAATAAAATGACGAAAGACGCCCTCCATCAAGGGGTGGTTGCTGACGTTGAAGATTATCAAACATATGATTTAAAAGATGTCCTTGATATCAACAAGAAACAACTCTTTCTGATTTTGGATGGTATTGAAGATCCTCACAATTTGGGTGCGATCATGCGCACAGCAGAAGCTATTCAACTTGATGGCATCATCATGAGTAAGAAAAATGCGGTTCCCTTAACTGCAACCGTAGCAAAAGTTTCATCAGGTGCGATTGAACACGTGAAAGTGATCTTGGTCCCCAACATCAATCAAGCTATCATGGAACTCAAAAAGCATCACGTCTGGGTTGTTGGTACCGATGGGAACACCGATAAAACATATGATGATTTACCCAAAGCGGTTTCGTTAGCCATTGTGATGGGTAACGAAGGTGAAGGCATTCGCCCTTTGGTGAAACAAAATTGTGATCTCTTAGTCAAAATTCCGATGCACGGTAAAATCAATTCGCTCAACGTGAGCGTAGCCGCTGCACTGATGATGTATAAAGCGAAAGAACAGTTATGATCTATGTGATGAACGACTATGAACTGATCTATTTGATTCAAACCGATGGTTGTGAGCATGCGCTAGCATTTATGTATCAAAAATACCAAAGGTTCATCTGGAAACAGGTTCATGCGCTTCATCTTGAGCAAAAAGAACATGATGATTTTCATCAAGAGGGATTATTGATACTTTTTAAAGCGATCCAATCCTTCAACGAAAAGTATAACAAATGTTTTACCCGATATTTTGAATTGATTTTGAAACGGCATTTTTATGGGTTGATCAGAGGTCTACCTGACTATCAGCTCTATGAGACCACAGACTTTATCAAAGATACTGTTTTGTTTGAAGAAGAGACACTGTATCTATCCTTTGACTCTGAATTGGAATCGGATGTTCATGATCGATATTTTGTCAGACGACAATCGGTTGCATCGATTGCAAAAGAAACGGGATATCAGACAAAACAAATCTATAATGCGATTTATCGTATCAAGTCAAAGTATAAAATTGTGTTATAATAAATAGGTAGTTGACTTAGTCAATCGTAAGTGTTAAAATACATTTGCGAATGACCACAGAGGTGGTTTTTTAATGCGCGAGAAAATAATTTTAGTTTGCAGTGAATGTTTGAGCCGTAATTATACAACAACAAAGAATAAAGCGACTCAAAAAGAACGGATCGAAACCCAAAAGTTTTGTCCAAAATGTAACAAACATACCTTACACAAGGAAAGTAAATAGGAGGCTTAACAACTATGGCAATCAAGCAGAAACAAGTCGAGCAAAAGAGCAAATTGCTTGAAGTATTAACCACAGAATACAAATGGGAGAACCTGTTACTCGGGATTTTAGCAACCCTTTCGGGTGCGTTAGCCCTGATGATCATCAGCGGGAATTCACTCCTTGAAATCAATGAAAACTTCCCCGTCTTAGGACAAGGCAATAACGGGATTATCTTTGCTTGGGTATTATTTGCCATTTCATTATTTGGTTTAGCCCTTGTCATTTATCCTTTCTTTTTACCTGCCATTCCTGAACTCAAGAAAATCACATGGCCAACATTCCCTAAGTTCTTAGACCATGCCGTTCGTACCTTGATCTTCTTATTCTTACTCACAGGTTTCATCTTACTTTTCAATCTCCTGATTACAACCTTACTCGTCGGTGAAATTCTATGACGCAAAAGGTCAGATGGTACATTATTCAGACCTACTCAGGTTATGAAAATGCCGTCAAGAGTGACTTGATGCGACGTGTCGAAAGTATGGGGATGTCCGACTACATTTTCCGTGTCATCGTCCCTGAAGAAACAGTCATTGAAAAGAAGGCTGACGGTAAAGAAAAAGAAAAAGTTAGACAACTCTTCCCGGGGTATGTCTTTGTTGAAATGATTGTAACCGACGAATCGTGGTTCGTCGTCAGAAATACACCCCGTGTCACCGGTTTCTTAGGATCTTCAGGGGGAGGAACAAAACCTGTTCCACTTGCTCCAGACGAAATTAACCAGATTTTACTCAAGGTTGGTATCATCAGCAAGCCCACATGGAAGCACCTCTTGAATAAAACCGTTGAAGTCATCAATGGCACATGGTTGGGTATGAAAGGTGTTGTCACCAGCGTGGATGATGACCAAGAAAAACTTTCACTCGATTTAGATCTCTTCGGTCGAGCAACCCCCACAGAAGTTGATGTTCACGATGTCAAAGAAGCTTAAAGGCGATAAACTCGCCTTTTTTCTTTTCAAAGTATACACATCTTTCGATGTGTTTTAAAATATGATATAATCTAAACAAATGCATAAAAAAGGAGAAACAATCATTAAAAAACACAGACGCTTGATTATTTCCATACTGATTGCCATTAATGCCCTTTTTTCGTTTGGGCTGTCTTTTGCGTTTTGGGCATCAGAAGTTTCAGGACATTCAGGCAGCGGTATTGGGACTGTGCCCATTGGTGATTGGGGAATCCCCATCTTTACAGCAAGTGAATTTTATACATTTGCTACAAAAACAGACAGCGCATTGACCGATCAATATTATCTTGCTAATGACATCGATTTTACAGGATTTCCATGGAATTATGATGCATCGAACTATGAAGTCATTTTCCGTGGAACACTAAATGGCAACGGTAAAAAATTGATCAATTTAACCATTACCAATACAAGCATCAATACTCTGTACGCATATAATGGTATTTTTCCTCGCTCTCAAGGTTCAACCATATACAAACTGACACTTGAAAATGTAAACGTTGTGTCCAATTTAACCGGGAGCAACCAACGATCTGGATTATTGATTGGAGAAGCTCAATCAGGTACAACAACACTCTCCAATATTAAAGTCATCAATTCAACGGTTCAAGGAACACATACGAGCGGTGTCGGAGGTTTAGTAGGAAGTGTCATCAACAGTGGGACGGTCGTCAATTTAACCAACATCAAAGTTCAACAGCTCAAAGTCTATAATCATCAAAGCAGTGTGGGTGGTTTGGTTGGGCGCGTGGGTACGTCGGGTGCCGAAGTTCATATCACTGATGTCGATTTTATCGGAGAAATCCATTCAAACCTCGCTCAAAATCAAAATTCAGCATCCAATGCGGGTGGCCTAATTGGTCAACTCGTCTCTGGAGCACGATTGACTGTCAATCGCGCAATCGTTGAAGCAATCTTTGAAAACACATTTGTTACAGGCGCTAACATCAATCAATACTCAAACCGTTACCTCGGTGGAATCATTGGCTCAAACGGTTCAACAGCCGCCAATGTATCGGTTACCCATGCTTTTTACACGGGAAGTCTTTACACACGTCTTGATGCACGCAGAAATGATATTGGAACGATTTCGGGTCAGGGAGCAACGGCTGCAACCGTGAGCAATTCCTTCCACTCGTTCGTCGCGTATCGAAACATTGGTGGCGCGATCACCTATACGAATGTGACACCAACCGGTCAAATGGCACAGCTTGTCAATGCGACAGCATTACCCACTCAATCATGGTGGAACACATTCTATCTAAACTTTACATCTAATCCATTATGGCTTCAAAACGGAACAGGAAGACCTTATCTCAATCTCTAGAGGTGTGAGTCATGAAGCGTTATACGCACATTTGGATTTTATTTATTCTTTTAGGTTGTCTCATGCTACTTCTTATGATTGGTATGTTACATGACGATGGCTTTTTTGGTCTGATGATGCAACGGCTTTATGTATGGTCCTTTCTCATCTTAGGACTGACAGTTGGTTTATACATAGCATTATCGTACTATGCGATCATTTGGATTGAGAAGCTATTCGCATCTTACTTACAGCCTAATTTGCGTTACCTTGTCTATCCACTCGTCATTCCGATGACATTTATGATCATCTTAGGCTTTGCACTACCCAGTTATTTTGCTTTTGCATGTGCATCTTTAACCGGATTGTTTATGGCAAGATCCTATGTCTTTTTACAAAAAAAGCGTAACGTCGTCGATTCAAATCGTCTTCGCTACCGCTTATTGGTTAGATATACTCTTTATCTTGTTGTGATATCCCTTCTTTTATATTATGCACTGATGGTTTAATGGATGATCACGCTAAGCGTTCTTTTAAAACATGTTCGGCATACGTTGGTATGCCTTTTTTTATGTCTCAAAATGAAAAATCAATTTTTGTTGCAGTGGATCGATCACATAGGTTATACCATCATCATCCATAAGCGCGATATGAGCCTCATTTAAGCGTTTTAATACGTGGAGATAATGTTCTTTTGGAACATGAAGCACATACGCTTTTAAACCGATTTGACGCAGTTGATTGAGTGGTGCATCCCCTTGCCATATGTTTAAGCCAAGGTGATGGTGATAGCCTTGATCAGCAATAAAAAGTGCTGAATTTTGGTAGTTAAGCATCACTTTGAAGCCTAATACATGAGCATAAAAGGATTCAGCGAGCTTAAGATCATGAACATGAAAATGAAGGTGACCGAGGATTGTTTTTTCGTCCATCATCTCTGATGCATCCTCTTTAAGTTCACTCATGATGGGATTGAGATCGAGCGCTTTCGTATACATGTCGAGTTGACCATTGCTTTCTGGCCAATCGCTCTTCGGTTTATCCACATAAAGTTCAATGCCATGCCCATCAGGGTCATCCAAATAAATGGCTTCGCTGACACCGTGATCAGAAGCCCCACTTACAGGATAGCGATGATCAATCAAACGCTTGATCACCGATGCAAGCGATCTGCGTGAGGGAAGAAGGAGAGCGTAATGGTAAAGACCTTGCGTAATACCGAGTGGTTTTGCGAGTGGATCTTCGACAAGTTCGATAAGTGTATCGCAATCATTGACACCAAGATGAGCCACATTTTTATCTTGAAACAAGCGTCTTAAACCGAGAACATGTTCATAAAAATCGAGGGATCTTTTTAGCTGTAAAACAAGCAATGTGATTTTTGTAAAATGCAGAACATCATGAGCATGATAGATTGACATAGCATCCACCTCCACCCTCATTTTATAGCAAATTTTTAAAAAGTGAAGTAAAAGGTTTGTTATAAATAGTTAAATAAATATAAAAAGTAAAGCAAAATAAGTTGAAACTACGTTTCGTTTTGATATAATTGTTGTGAATACGGAGGTCTTACATATGAAAATAGAAATTTGGTCCGATTTTGCATGCCCTTTTTGCTACATCGGAAAAGCACGATTTGAAGAAGCACTTAGATCGTTTACACACAAAGATAAGGTTGAAGTTGTCTACAAAGCGTATCAACTTAATCCTCAAGCACCTAAAGTCATGACGGGTACAGCCTATGAGGCGTTCGCGAAAAGCCATGGGACAACCATTGAACAAGCAAAAGAACGCTTTAAGACGTTTACACAAAACGCCAAACAAGCAGGATTAACGTATAACTATGATATCTTGCAGATGACCAACACGTTTGATGCACATCGTATCGCGAAATGGGCAAACACATTGAAAAAAGAAGACGCACTGACTTCAAGACTGATGAAGGCATACTTTACAGAAGGAAAAAACTTAGCCGATTACAACACGCTTGCAACACTCGCTGAAGAGGTGGGTTTATCGAAGGAACAAGCCCTTCTTATACTCCATAAAAATGAATATAAAGATCAAGTCAAAGAAGAACAACAAGAAGCGCGTCAAATAGGTGTTCAAGGTGTTCCTTTCTTTGTCCTCAACAGAAAATATGGGATATCCGGTGCGCAACAAACCGCATATTTCAAGCAAGCTTTAGAACAAATATGGGCTGAAGAAAATCCGCTGCAAACTCTCGATCATCAAGATGAAAATCAAGCCTGTGATCACGACGAATGTGGGTTTTAATATCATTAATTTACGCAAAATATAGAATATTAAATGTCCAGTATCTTTTAATTGCTTAAACACGGAGGACATGTTACAATCTCTCGTGGAATGATCCAGATAAGCCCAGTGCTTTGGATGATTTCATGGGAGTTTTTCATATGATTTTACGCTCAAAAAAACGCTTAATCATCATCCTTGCCGTCTTGAACATGCTTTTTTCATTTGGCATGTCTTTTGCGTTTTGGGCGTCTGAAGTTTCAGGAGATCAAAACACCGGTTCTTCAAGCATAACGCTTGGAGATTGGTATGATGGAACACCCATCTATACAGCAGATGAATTCATTCAAGCTGTAACAACAAATAACAATACAAATACATATGTGTTAGCCCGCAATATTGATTTTCAAAATTTATCCTATCCTGCTTGGGTTAATAACGATAACATCGTCTTTCAAGGTATTCTCGATGGTAACGGGAAGACAATCTCTAATATTACCAAAACAAACATACGCGGTATCTTTGGTGTTCTCCAGGGTGCAACAGTAAAAAATCTGACGATCGAAAATATTAACATCAATTACGTACCATCCGGATCAATCAGTTCTGGGATTCTTGCTGGACGTATTCAAGGCACAGGCAACTCAATCGAGAATATACGCATCAAAAACTCAACGGGTACAAATACCGTCTATACAGTGGGAACGATTGCAGGACTTGTTCAACCGGCAACGGGTGATACAACAACTGTCACAGCAACCATCTCCAATATCAAGATTACAAGCACATCTTTAGAAGGTGCTTTTAGCAACAATACCTATGGTAGTGGTGGTGTCATCGGTACCGTGATCAACGCAAATCTCACCATGTCAGATCTTTATGTTGAAGCAGCTGTCTCAACCAACACTGTGAGCAATATCGGTGGCATCATTGGGGCAACGCTTGCTACAGGTACAGTGACAATTAATCGTGCGGTTATCTTTTCAGATCTATCCAATACATCGAATTCTGCAGATGCAAATCTTGGCACAGCTGCCATCGTAGGTCGCAATCAAGGTTCAATCACAGCCAACGACACGTTCTACAGTGGTTTCTTAAGATCTTATGTCTTAAACCCAGGGAATAATACGTATACGGTTCAATCGGGTATTCTACGAGCTATCGGTAATAATGTGACATTTACCAATGCTAGAAGTGCACAAATCACGATTTACCGTCGATCATCCAATCCGAGTGTTCTTATTAACAGCTCAACCCTCTACAATAAAATGACTGGACAAATACCGACATTCTCAACCGCAGTTTATCAAACCAACCGTTCATCACTCAACCAATCATGGTGGACATCTAACTATAGCAACATCACGAACCTCGTCATTTGGGAATACAATGCAACAACCTTCCTCTATCAACTAAAAGACTAAAAGCGCCTAGAAATAGGCGTTTTTTGTATATAATAGAAGAAGGAGGTTGATACGATGAAACTATTAGGTAATATCATTTGGTTTGTTTTTGGTGGAGCGATTGCAGCTCTATTATGGTTACTCGCCGGTCTTTTACTCTCCATCACCATCATTGGGATCCCCTTTGGAATACAAGCCTTCAAATTTGCAGGTCTTGTTTTATTTCCCTTTGGGAAAGATGTAGATACCCAAGTTTCGGAGCACCCCATTGCAAACATCCTTTGGGCGATCATCTTTGGATGGGAAATGGCACTTGGTTATTTAGGAATTGGTGTATTCTTCTGTATCACCATCATCGGAATACCTTTTGGTATACAATGGTTTAAATTAGCTCAACTTGCTCTTTTCCCCTTTGGGGCAAAAATCAAATAAATCATCATTTTTCAATTGACAAAGACTACCCTAAATGATAGAATGATATCGCGTGTGAAAACACACCATAGTGGAAGAATAGAATTCATACCACATACTTATGTAAAGAAGGAGGTTGTGTCTCATGGCAAAAAAGGTTGTAAAAGTCGTTAAATTACAAATTGCAGCAGGTAAAGCTAACCCCGCTCCACCAGTTGGTCCAGCACTTGGTCAAGCTCAGGTTAACATTCCAGCATTCTGTTCACAGTTTAACGAAGCAACAAAAGATCAAATGGGATTTGTTGTACCCGTGATTATCTCGGTTTATGATGACCGTACATTCTCATTCGTCACCAAAACCCCACCTGCAAGTGACTTACTGAAAAAGGCTGCAAACATTCAATCCGGTTCGAAGAACGCGAAGAAGGATAAGGTTGCAACCATCACACAAGCTCAGTTAAGAGACATTGCAACAAAGAAGATGCCTGACTTAAATGCTTACACCGTCGAAGCAGCAATGAAAATCATCGAAGGTACTGCACGTCAAATGGGCATCGTTGTATCAGAATAATTTAGATCGTTAGCTATCTAAATTGTGGGAGGATATCCCGCTAGACCACATTTTAGGAGGAAGAATATGAAAAGAGGAAAGAAATACCTTGAGGCCGCTAAGCTCATTGACAAGACAAAGAAATACGCTGTCGACGAAGCAATGGTCTTAGTGAAACAAACTTCTTATGTGAAGTTTAATGCAACCGTTGAAGTTGCATTCAGACTGAACCTCGACCCCAGAAAGGCTGAGCAAAACTTAAGAGGTGCACTCGTATTACCCCATGGTACCGGTAAAGTTTCCCGCGTTGTTGTCATTGCACAAGGCGAAAAAGCGAAAGAAGCTGAAGCAGCAGGCGCTGATGTCGTTGGAGCAGCAGAACTCATTCAAAAGATCGGCGCAGGCTGGTTCGAGTTCGATGTCATGGTGGCTACACCTGACATGATGGGACAACTTGGTAAACTCGGTCGTATCCTTGGTCCCAAAGGCTTAATGCCAAACCCCAAGACCGGTACGGTAACCTTAGACGTTGCGAAAGCAGTCAAAGAAATCAAGAATGGTAAAATCGAGTATCGTGTTGATAAGGTCGGTAACATCCACGCACCCATCGGTCGTGTATCGTTTACCGCAGATCAGTTGAAAGAAAATCTTAAAACCATTTATGATCAGCTGAGCCGTATTAAACCAACAACCGTCAAGGGTACCTACATGAAGAACATCACCGTGTCTTCAAGTATGGCTCCCGGCATTCATTTGGATGAAGAATCCTTGAAGGCACGCGGTTAATCACTTTAGAACTGAATCGCCAAAGACAGTAGGTGCGATACGCTTAATTTCCTACCGAGGTGCTTGAAATCGTATGATTCAATCTCTCTTTTGTCTTTGGCAGAAGAGAGATTTTTAGTAAATGAAGGAGGCATTTCATGCAAAAAGCAATTTTAGAACGTAAGGTCGAAGCCGTACGTGAACTGACTGAAAAGCTTGGACGTGCTACAACTGTTGTTGCCTTCGACTATCCTGGTTTGACGGTAGAAGCTTTCACCAAGCTACGTCACCAGTTAAGAGAAGCAGGCTGTGATGTCACAGTCTACAAGAACAATATTTCGAGAAGAGCATCGATTGCCGCTGGATACGGCGAATTAGCAGAAACCCTTGCGGGTGCTAAAGCGTTAGCGATCAGCTACTCGGATGTTGTTGCCCCTGCAAAAATCGTATTCGAATTTGCAAAGGACAACAAAGTTGTTACCATTGGTTCAGGTATTGTCGAGGGTAAAGTTGTTGGCGTCGACGCCATCAATGAATTAGCAACTATGCCATCAAGAGAAACACTGCTCACGATGTTAGCAGTTGGTATGCTCACACCACTGAGAGAGCTCGCTGTTGGTCTCGATATGATCAGCAACCCACAAGAATAATTTTAGGAGGATATTAACATGGCAAAACTTACAAAAGCAGCTTTTATTGAAGCTTTAAAAGAAATGACTTTATTGGAAATCAAAGAACTCGTTAATGGATTAAAAGAAGAATTCGGTATTGACCCAACCGCAGTTGCAGCAGCTCCAGCAGCTGGCGCAGCAGCAGCCGTTGTTGAAGAAAAGACAGAATTCAACGTCATCCTTAAGACATTTGGTGCAAACAAGATTGCAGTCATTAAGGTTGTTCGTGAACTCACTGGTTTAGGATTAGCAGATGCGAAGACCTTAACCGAAACTGCAGATGCAGTCATCAAAGAAAAGATCAAGAAAGACGAAGCAGAAGCCATCAAGCAAAAGTTACAAGACGCTGGTGCTACTGTTGAAGTTAAGTAACGTTTGGTTTTGACGCGCTTTTAACCTGAGAATGTCTCTCGGGTTTTTTCGCTGTTATGAGGGGGACTCATGAGTCACTACTTTACCAACGATCCAACCCTTGCTCAACACGAGCATATCCTTGATGTAACCGTCAAGGATATTTCAGTGCGCTTAACGACTGATTCTGGCGTTTTCTCAAAGACCAATCTTGATTACGGGACACGCATTCTGCTTGAAAGCATCCAACTTCCCAAGGGAACCCATGATGTGATCGATATGGGATGTGGCTATGGCCCCATCAGTATTGTGCTCGCAAAAAAGTACCCAGATATCACGGTTTATGCCTACGATGTCAATCAACGAGCCGTGGAACTCACCCAAAAGAATAGCCAATTAAACGGCTTAAAAAACGTGAAACCCCAAGTCAGTTTTCTCTTTGAACACGCCATGCAACATGCGGATATTGTCGTCACGAATCCCCCGATTCGTGCCGGCAAACAAACAGTATTTGCCCTCTATGAAGGCGCAAAAACGGCTTTAAAACAGGGTGGATTATTGTATGTAGTTATACAAAAAAAACAAGGGGCACCTTCTTCAGTCACCAAACTGACTGAGCTGTTCGGTTCGGTTGAAATCATTGAAAGAAGTAACGGCTATTGGGTTCTTTTAGCCAAAAAGCAAGAAATTGATTGACTATTGATGCACAATATGATAATATTGTAAAATGCATAATGTTGTTTTCTTTTCATTTTTATAAATAAAAAAACACGATTTCCAAAGACGATAGGAGTGTGGATTATGGGATATCGAAGCGTCAAATACGGCAAAAAAGCAGAACGCAGAAATTACACCAAGATGCGTTATGACATTGATTTGCCAGACCTGATCGAAATTCAAACCAAATCATTTAAGTGGTTTATCGATCAAGGCATTAGAGAACTGTTGGTAGACATTTCACCCATTGAAGGACATAACGGTGATTTGAAGTTGTATTTTGAGGAACACTTCTTAGCGGAACCCAAATACGACATACAGGAATCTAAATTAAGAGATGTCAACTACGCTAAACAATTGTCTGCGCGTGTCAAGCTTGAAAATGCTGTGACTGGCGAAGTTCGTGAAAACGTCGTTCTGATGTGTGAAATTCCCTACATGACACCGTCGGGAACTTTTGTCATTAACGGCGCTGAACGTGTTGTCGTTTCACAAATTATTCGTTCAGCAGGTGCTTATTTTACCAGTGAACTCGATAAGAAGTTGAACATGGTCAAATTCATGGCTCAAGTGATTCCAACCCGTGGTGCATGGATCGAATATGAACTCGGTTCGAAGAACATTTTATATGCGAAGCTCGATCGATCCAAGAAAGTACCGATGACCACGATGATGCGTGCATTAGGACTTGGCAAAAAGAAAGACATTTTGGAAGTTTTCGGGAAGTCAGCTTACCTGGAAGCAACCTTTGAAAAAGACGAAACGAAAAATAGCGATGAAGCCATCGTTGATTTATACTCGAAACTGAGACAGGGCGAAAAAGTCCCTGCTGATGCAGCTAGAGAATTCATTAGAATGCGTTTATTTGAACGCAGACGTTATGACTTAGCATCCGTTGGACGTTATAAGTTCAATAAGAAACTAGACGTCCTTGGACGTATTTTAGGTCAATACACCTCAACAGACATCGTCGATCCCGTCACCGGTGAAGTGATTGTTCCTGAAAAGACAAAGATTACACGTGACATCGTTAAGTTGCTCCGAGAAAATCGTCATGTTCTCAGAAAAGAAATCATCCCTAAAGAAGAATCCTTACAGAATGAAACACCTGATGAAATTTTGGCAACACGTCTTCCCGATGGTGGTGAAGCACTTTATACCAAAGAAAACATTGTCAATCTAAGAACAGGTGAAATCCTGGTTCCAAGAAATACTGAAGTCACCGATGAAGTGATCGCGGTTTTAAGACGTGCTCGTCAATCTTTGGATGAAAAGGTCATCAAGTATTTCTTAACAGGCGATATCTATCAACGCGAAAGAGAACGTGAAGGCGTCATCGTTGAAATGATTGAAGTCACCGTCAAAGATAAAGAAACAGAAAAGATTGTTCCCGTTAAAGTGATTGGTAACGACCAAAGAGAAACCCGTGAATACATCACGCTTTCTGATATTGTCGCATCCATGAGTTACTACTTAAACCTCTATGATGGTTTAGGACAAATTGATGACATCGACCACCTCGGTAACCGTCGTCTACGTTTGATCGGTGAACTCTTAAAGAACCAATTTAGAATTGGCCTTGCACGCGCTGAAAAGAACATCAAAGATAAGATGTCAACGACGACATTTGCCGATGCAACACCATCAAATATTATTAACATGACACCGCTCGCTGGTGCGATTAAAACCTTCTTCGGTAGCTCGCAGCTCTCCCAGTTCATGGATCAGATTAACCCACTTGCAGAACTCACGCAAAAGCGAAGAGTCTCCGCACTTGGTACCGGTGGTTTAGCGCGCGATCGTGCTGGTGTTGAAGTGCGTGACGTTCACAACTCTCACTATGGTAGAATATGTCCGATTGAAACACCTGAAGGTCCATCCATCGGGTTGATTTCATCGCTCGCTACGTATGGTAAAGTTGACCAATACGGTTTCATTCAAACACCTTATTTGATGGTGAAGAAAGAAAACGGAAAATCGATTGTTACCGATCAATCGAAGTATTTAACAGCCGATGAAGAATACGATGAAATCATCGCATCTGCAGCAACAGCACTCTCCGAAAACGGACTCATCGTTGCTGAAAAAGTGATCGGTCGTTATCGTGGGGAAACCTCGATGTTCGATCCACATGAAGTCACATTCATGGACGTATCACCAAAACAGATCGTCTCGGTTGCAACCTCAACCATTCCCTTCTTGGAACATGACGACGCATCCCGTGCCCTCATGGGTGCGAACATGCAGCGTCAAGCTGTTCCCTTATTAAAACCTGAGTCACCCATCGTTGGTACCGGTATCGAATACCGTGCTGCGAAGGACTCAGGAGCTGTTATTGTTTCTACCATCTCAGGTTTTGTTACCTACGCAGATGCGATGAAGATCACCATCACAGGAAAACCTGAACATAGCTTATATGTTGGAAACAACGTCTTATACGATGCAGAAAAAGAATTCACGTATGAAATTGCGAAGACCTTGAAGGATTACGGTATGGGTGAAAGTGAATCCTATGACCTCATCCGTTTCTTCAGATCGAACCAAGATACATGTATTCTCCAACGTCCTTTAGTCAAGATGGGTGAATGGGTCGACAAGGGTGACATCTTAGCCGATGGTCCATCGACCGATAAAGGCGAACTCGCATTGGGTCGTAACGTCACCGTGGCTTTCATGACATGGGAAGGTTATAACTATGAAGACGCGATCATCCTATCCGAAGATCTCGTTAAGGAAGACGTGTATACATCGGTTCATATCGATGAATACGAAATTGAAACACGTGAACTCAAAACTGGTTCAGGACGTGAAGAAATCACACGTGAAGTACCCAACGCCGGTCAAGATGCACTCAAAAATCTCGATGAACGTGGAATCATCATTCCAGGTTCTGAAGTCAAAGAAAACGATATCCTTGTCGGTAAAATAACACCTAAAGGTGTGTTTGAACCAAGCCCATCCGAAAAACTCATTCATGCAGTGATCGGTGAAAAATCAAGAGAATATCGCGATTCCTCACTCCGTGTACCCCATGGTGGTGGTGGGATTGTTCAATCCATCCAGTATTTCTCCAAGAAAAACGGTGACCAACTCCCCAGTGGTGTGAACGAAGTCATCCGCGTCTATGTTGCGAAGAAACGTAAGATTTCTGAAGGTGACAAGATGGCGGGTCGTCACGGTAACAAGGGTGTTATCTCCAAAATCTTACCAAGAGAAGACATGCCCTACATGGCAGATGGTACACCGGTTGACATCATGCTCAACCCACTTGGTGTGCCTTCCCGTATGAACATCGGTCAAATCTTGGAAATCCATCTCGGTTTAGCAGCGAAGAAGCTTGGCGTCAAAGTGGCAACCCCTGTCTTTGATGGTGTATCCGACGAAGACTTAAAGTCCATCCTTTCTGAAGCAGGCATCGATCCCGATGGAAAGACCGTTCTTTATGACGGTCGTACCGGACAACCTTATGAAAACCGTATTTCTGTGGGTGTCATGTACATGATTAAATTGTCTCACATGGTTGACGATAAATTGCATGCGCGTTCCGTTGGTCCATACACCTTAGTGACCCAACAACCGATGGGTGGTAAAGCTCAAAACGGTGGTCAACGCTTTGGTGAAATGGAAGTGTGGGCACTCTACGCTTATGGTGCAGCGCATACACTTCAAGAAATGCTCACCGTCAAATCGGATGATATGCTCGGAAGAAACAAGGTTTATAGTGCCATTACGCATGATAAATCCATTCCACCCGCATCGATTCCAGAATCGTTTAGGGTCTTGACCAGAGAACTTCAAGCATTAGGCTTGTATGTTGAACTGATCGATGCAACCACAGGCGAAAACGAAGCACAAAAGTCACTTGTCGACAACAGTCCTAGCAAGTTCAAAGGAGGGTTTCGTTAATGGCTAAAGAAAAATTGACATTGCATGTCGAATCATTAAAGTTATCGGAAGAAGCCCTAAAAGCGCTCAAACTTTCAGGTATTGATCAACTCGAAGACTTCAACACCTTCAACTTAAAAGAATTGAACATGCTCCTTGGACAAAGCTTTGAAGAAATCAAATCTATTTTACGCCGCTATCAACTTCCAAGAAATCTTGAGAACTTGAATTTATCGGATGAAGTGGTCCAGATTTTACAAGGCGCAAACATCCAAGATTTAAAAGAATTTTTAGATTATGATCGTCACAGTTTATACCATCTTTTTGAAGATGATGCACTGTTACGTCAAGAAGTAAACCAACTTTTAGAACTGTATGGTTTTGATCCTCTTAAGGAACATGTTCATCATGTTTCCACTGAAGAAATCGAAATCGTCAAAGATGAAACCGAAGAAATCGATATGGATGAACGGATTCATCGCCATATTCAACCTATTCGAAAAGGTTATGGTTCACGCACCTATTCCCACTTAAAGATTCGCCTTGCTTCACCCGATGAAATCAGACAATGGTCTTACGGTGAAGTCAAGACCCACGAAACGATCAACTACCGTACGTCTAAACCTGAAGAAGGTGGACTCTTCTGCGAACGTATTTTCGGTCCAACACGCGACTACCAATGCGCATGCGGTAAAAAGCAATCCGGTAATAAAGGTCAAATCTGTCAAAAGTGTGGTATCGAAATCACCGAATCCAAAGTGAGAAGAGAACGCATGGGGCATATTGAACTTGAAGCACCTGTTGTTCATACGTGGTATTTAAAAAATTCACCTTCACGCTTAGCAATCCTACTCGGTATTAAAGCCAAAGCCTTAGAAGAAGTCGTGTATCATGCCGCTTACATCGTGACCGATCCAGGCACTGCACCACTTTCTAAAAAGCAAATCCTAACTGAACAAGATTTCTCAGCATTATCTGAAGAATACGGCAGCCGCTTTGTAGCATTGACCGGTGCAGAAGCTGTCAAAAAGCTTTTACAAGAACTCGACCTCGATAAAGAAGTTAAGTCCTTAAGAAAGAAACTTAAGACAACGTCTAAACAAAAAAGAGATCGGATCATTAAACGTCTTGAAGTGGTTGAAGCTTTCAATAATTCCGATAACAAACCGGAATGGATGGTCATGGATGTCATTCCCGTCATTCCACCTGATCTGCGCCCCATGGTTGCACTCGACGGTGGACGGTTTGCAACCACGGACTTAAATGACCTCTATCGCCGTATTTTAAACCGTAACAACCGTTTGAAAAAACAAAAAGAACAAAACGCACCACGCTTGATTACTAAAAACGAAAAGCGTATGTTACAAGAGGCTGTTGATGCTCTCTTCGATAACGCAAAACGTGGTAAAAAAGCTGCGGTTGAACGCAACAGACACTTAAAATCATTATCCGATATGCTCCGCGGTAAGCAAGGTCGTTTCAGACAAAACTTACTCGGTAAGCGCGTCGACTATTCCGGACGTTCGGTGATCATCGTTGGTCCAGACTTAGAGATGTACCAATGTGGTATCCCCAGAGAAATGGCCATCATTCTCTTTAAGCCATTCGTCTTAAGAGAACTCCAAAAGCTACAAGGCAATGATGCGAATGCGAAGAAAAACGCGAACGCAAAATATGAAAAGATGGATGATGATGTCTGGGCAGCATTAGAAAAGGTTGTCAGAGAACATCCTGTGCTTTTAAACCGCGCCCCCACACTTCACCGTTTAGGTATTCAAGCTTTTGAACCTAAATTGATTGATGGTAAAGCGATTCGTCTACACCCACTCGTGACTCCTGCGTTTAACGCAGACTTCGACGGTGACCAAATGGCGGTTCACGTTCCATTATCCAATGAAGCACAAGCTGAAGCTCGCCTTCTCATGCTTGCCTCCAACAATATCTTGAACCCCAAAGATGGGAAACCTGTTGTTACACCATCTCAGGACATGGTTTTAGGAAACTACTATTTAACCATTGAAGAAAGACTCCAACGCACCTTTATGGGATATCGCCAAGCAGAAAGACAAGCTGAACACAACCATAAGAACCGCAATGAAGGTCATTACTTCTGGAATTATGATGAAGCGTATTTAGCGTATCAACACGATGAAATCGGACTACATACACGCATCATCGTTGATCCCAAATCAATCAGTCAACGATTTACGGATGAGCAAAAGAACAAGTATTTGGTCACCACCCTTGGTAAGCTCATCTTCAACCGCATTTTACCCACAAGTTTCCCCTATTTGAATGAACCTACACTTGAAAACCTTGAACAAAAAACACCGGATAAATATTTCATCAACAAGGGTGTCAACCCCAAAGATGTTTTAGCATCCATTCCAGTACCTTCGCCCTTTAAGAAGAAGTTCTTATCTCAAATCATCGCGCAAGTCTTCAAAGAATTACAGATTTCTGAAACCTCGAAGATGCTTGACCGTTTGAAAGATTTAGGATTTAAGTATTCCACAGTGGCAGGTATTACGGTATCGTTTGCGGATATCAATGTCTATTCGAAGAAGGAAGAACGCCTAGCACAAGCCAATCATTCGATTGAAGAAATCACTGATCTCTTTGATCAAGGTTGGTTAACCGATGGAGAACGTCGCGATCTCGTCATCAAAGAATGGCAAGATGCAAGAGATGATATCCAAAAAGGTCTCATGGAAGAATTTGATAAGGATAACAACATCTACATGATGTCGGATTCCGGTGCAAGAGGTAACGCATCTAACTTTGCTCAATTAGCAGGTATGCGCGGTCTGATGAATAACCCTAAGGGTGAAATCATCGAAGTTCCGGTTAAGGCATCCTTTAGAGAAGGTTTGACCGTCTCTGAATTCTTTATTTCCACCCACGGTGCCCGCAAGGGTTCCACCGATACTGCGTTAAAAACTGCGGAATCGGGATATTTAACACGTCGTTTGGTTGACGTTTCACAAGATGTCATCGTCGTCGATGAAGATTGTGGAACTGAACGTGGTGTCATCATGACAGCGATCAAAGAAGATACGAAAGAAATCGTCCCCTTATATGACCGCATTGTTGGCCGCTATGCAGCCAAAGATGTCATCAACCCCAAGACTAAACAGGTGTTTGTCAAACGTAATGAACTGATCACTGAAGAAATTGGACATGCCATCATCAAAGCTGAACTCACCGAAGTTGAAATCCGCTCGAACTTAACATGTAACTCCGAAAATGGTGTATGTGCGAAGTGCTACGGACGCAACCTCGCGACCAACACACGTGTTGAAGTCGGTGAAGCTGTTGGTGTTGTCGCTGCACAATCAATTGGTGAACCCGGTACACAGCTGACGATGAGAACCTTCCATACCGGTGGGGTCGCATCCGCATCCGATATCACACAAGGTCTTCCCCGTATTCAAGAACTTTTTGAAGCGCGTAACCCCAAAGGTAAAGCGGTTATCTCAGAAATTGATGGAAAGGTGAAGTCCATTGATCGTCAACGCGGCGGTGTTTCCATCATTACCCTCGTTGATGCACAAGAAAAAGAATACAAGTATACCGTAGATCCCAACATTGAAGCGCTCGTTCGTAAAGGAGCAAGCGTGAAGGCGGGTCAAAAACTTACACCAGGTTCGATCAATCCGAAAGAATTGCTCAGAGTCGTGTCAGCAGAAGCAGCGGAACTCTATATTCTTGAAGAAGTTCAAAAGGTTTACCGTGCTCAAGGGGTTGAAATCTCTGATAAGCACGTTGAACTCATCATTCGTCAAATGTTAAGAAGAATTACGGTTGTAACCGAAGGTGACACCGAACTTCTACCAGGCACCGAAGTTAGCGTCTCTGAATTCAAGCGTGCAAACCGTAAGGCGTTCGCAGAATTCAAACGTCCAGCAGTTGGTCGTCCCATCTTGCTCGGTATTACACGTGCAAGCTTGAGAAGCGATTCCTTCTTATCCGCAGCATCATTCCAGGAAACCACACGTATCTTAACCGATGCAGCCATTAAGGGTAAAACCGATGAACTGCACGGCTTAAAAGAAAACGTCATCATCGGTGGTCTCATTCCTGCAGGTACAGGTATCTTAAGAGAAGCGACATTTGAATATGATCGTTCCAATACATTTACCGAAGAGGAAGAACTCGATTATTAAAACATGAGGATTTCATCGAAAGATGGAATCCTTTCAGTCTGTAGACAAAGTATCTCAATTCGAGGTACTTTTTTACTTATACCCTATGATTTTTTAAAGAAAATCGTTTTTAACTATATATAAATATATAGTTAAGTGATAAAATGGTGTCAAAAGGTG